>Ga0247730_1000220_pt1 | contig 52466 bp, 44 predicted proteins | sample UWRJL073202C2_FD_180959 | JGI IMG/M metagenome (GOLD analysis project Ga0247730, IMG submission 180959) | Plant litter microbial communities from Arlington Agricultural Research Station in Wisconsin, United States - UWRJ-L073-202C-2 | ecosystem: Environmental > Terrestrial > Plant litter >... | reverse complement strand
GCGATCCGTTCACCCTCGGGGTCGCCGCCGGCGATCCCGAGCCGGACGGGTTCGTGATCTGGACCCGCCTCGCCGTCGACCCGCTGGCCGCCGACGGCCTCGGCGGCATGCCGAACCTGCGCATCCCCGTCGCCTGGCAGGTCGCGACCGACGAACGGTTTCACCGCGTCGTGCGCCGCGGCGTCAGCCTGACCCATCGCGACCGCGGCTACGCGATCCACGTCGAGGTCGACGACCTGCGGCCCGGCCGCGAGTACTGGTACCGGTTCGCCGTCGGCCCGTACGTCTCCCGCGTGGGACGCGCCGTCACGGCGCCCCGTCGTGACGCGATGCCCGACGCGCTCGCGATGTCGTTCGTGTCCTGCTCGCAGTTCGAGCACGGGTTGTTCACGGCGTACCGGCGCCTCGCCGAGGACCGCCCCGACCTGGTCCTTCACCTCGGGGACTACCAGTACGAGTACACGGCCGGGGCGTACCAAGCGCCCGGCGGCAACGTCCGCGACCACGACGGACCCGAGACGACGACGCTCGAGAGCTACCGCCAGCGTCACGCCCAGTACAAGACCGACCTCGACCTGCAGGAGGCGCATGCCGCGACCGCGTGGGCCGTGGTGTTCGACGACCACGAGGTCGACAACAACTGGGCCGGTGACGTCCCCGAGAACGTCGACGAGACCAGCGGCTTCGTGCAGCGTCGCAAGGCCGCCTTCCGCGCCTACTACGAGAACATGCCGCTGCGCCGGACGTCCGTCCCGCGGGGTGCGCACATGCAGCTCTACCGCCGGCTGCACTGGGGACGTCTCGCGACCTTCCACATGCTCGACACCCGTCAGTTCCGCGACGACCAGGCCGCCGGCGACGGGTACCAGACCGACGTGCCCGCCGCGATCGACCCCAGGCGCTCGATCACCGGCACGGAGCAGGAGGAGTGGCTGCTCGACGGCTTCCACCGGTCGCGCGCCCGCTGGGACGTGCTGGGCCAGCAGGTGTTCATGGCGCAGCGCGACAACAACCGGGGCCCGATGAAGACCGTGTCGATGGACAGCTGGGACGGCTACGCCGCGTCGCGTGACCGCATCACCCGCGGCTGGATCGACGCCGAGGTGCGCAACCCCGTCGTGCTGACCGGTGACGTGCACGCGCACTGGGCCAGCGAGCTCAAGCTCGACTACGACGACCCGACGACCCGCTCGGTCGGCACCGAGCTGGTCTGCTCCTCCATCACGTCGGGCGGCAGCGGCTCGGACTCCGGCGTGAGCGACCACCCGTGGTTGGAGTGGAACCCGCACCTGAAGTTCCAGAACAACCTGCGCGGCTACGTCAACACGACGATCACGCCGGACGACCTGACGGCCGACTTCCGGTGCGTCGACCAGGTGCGGACGCCCGGCGCCGAGGCGTTCACGCGGGCCACGTTCGTCGTCGAGGACCGCGTGCCGGAGCTCAACCTGACGTACGACCGTGGCGTCCCCGCGAGCACGCTGCGCGGCCGCAGCGATCGCGACGTCACGCGCGAGACCGTCGAGTGGGAGACCGCACGCCCGTAGGTCGCAGTCGAGGGAGGTGCGGAGCAACCAACACTTCACGATGGTGCAACACGGTCGAAACAGGCGGAATCGCAGACTTGTCGGAATACCTGTCGCGTGACAGGTAGTGGCCCCCCGACCCGAAGGCTGCCCCATGACCGTGACCGCACCTCCCTCCTCAGCCCAACCACCCTCCGCGCCCGCCACCGGCACCGAGCACCACGACCTGCACGCGCTCGGCTACACGCAGGAGCTGCACCGCGGCGTCGGCAGCTTCGCCTCGTTCGCCGCCGGCTTCTCGTTCGTGTCGATCCTGACGACGGTGTTCCAGCTCTTCGGGCTCGGCTTCAGCTTCGGGGGTGCGGCCTTCTTCTGGACCTGGCCGGCGGTGTTCGTCGGGCAGCTCCTGGTCGCGCTGTGCTTCGCCGAGCTCGCCGCGCGGTACCCGATCTCGGGCTCGATCTTCCAGTGGTCGAGCCGCCTCGCGGGCACCGACTTCGGCTGGTTCACGGGATGGATCATGGTCGTCGGCCAGATCCTGACCGTCGCCACCGCCGCCATCGCGATGCAGGCGGTCCTGCCGGCGATCTGGTCCGGGTTCCAGCTCGTCGGCGGCTCGGGCGCCGATGCTTCTCCGATCAGCGAGACGGGCGCCCAGAACGCCGTCGTCCTCGGGCTGATCGTGCTGGTGCTGACCACGACGATCAACATCATCGGCGTCCGCCTGATGGCGGTCATCATGTCGGCGGCCGTCGTGATCGAGATCCTCGGCGTCGTCGCGCTGGTCGTCGCGCTGTTCTTCCACTCCGAGCGCGGTCTCGGCACGGTCGCGACGACGGACGGGGCTGCTCCGGGCAGCTACGTCCCGCTGTGGCTCGCGTCGTCGCTCATGGCGGCGTACGTCATGGTCGGCTTCGACTCCGCCGGGGAGCTGTCGGAGGAGACCCACGCGCCGCGCCGCACGACACCCAGGACGATCATCCGCGCGCTGGTCGTCTCGGGCATCGGTGGACTGCTCCTCCTGCTCGGCGGTCTGCTCGCCGCGCCCAGCCTGACCGACGGCTCGCTGGCCAGCGGCGGTCTCGCCGGGGTCCTCACGGCCCGCCTCGGTGACGTCAGCGGCCGCATCCTGCTCGCCGCCGTCGCGATCGCGGTCTTCGCCTGCACGCTCGCGGTGCAGACCGCCGGATCGCGCATGATGTTCTCGATGGCGCGCGAGCGGACGCTGCCGTTCTCGTCGGTCCTCGGCAAGGTGTCGCCCCGCACCGGTACGCCCATCGCGACCTCGGTCGTCGTCGGCGTCGGCGCAGCGATCGCGCTGGCGGTCAACTGGAACCAGAGCGCGGTCTTCCTGGCGCTCGCGTCGCTGTGCATCGCGATGCTCTACCTGGCGTACCTGGGTGTCACGGTCCCGCTGCTCGTCAAGCGCATCAAGGGCGGTGGCCTGGAGGACGGCGTCGACGAGGACGGCAAGCCGCTGTTCTCGCTCGGCAAGGCCGGCATCGCGATCAACGTCGTCGCGATCGTCTACCAGATCGGGATGGTCATCAACCTGGCCTGGCCGCGGTCGGAGATCTACGACCTCGAGGGCCGCGGCTGGTGGCTGCAGTGGAGCGCGCTGCTGTTCATCGGGCTCACGATCGCCGTCGGCGCGGTCATCCACTGGCGCACCCGCATCCGTCACGGCGGGGCGATCAAGCTGCCCGAGCTGCGCCAGACGCCCGACGCCGCGAAGGCGACCGCCTGATGGTCGCTACTCACCTGTCGACGACCGACGGTCGCGACACCGCGAGCGTCCTCGCAGCCCGCGAGGACGCTCGCGCCCAGGGCGACCGGGTCTCCGACTGGATGCCGTACCTGCCCGCGTCCGGGTCGCCGCACGCACCGGACGGGGTCGACCCCGCGACGCTGACGTGGGCCGAGACCGTGGCGCCGGGCGGCTACACGCACAAGGTCGTCGCCCGCGGCACCCGGATCCGACTCGACGACGTCACCGGCGACGCCTGCGCACACGTCGTGCTGTTCAACGCGCTCGAGCCGTGGGAGCGGCTCAACGTGGCCGACACGCAGAAGATCCCCTGGCAGGCGTACCTCGGGACGGGGCACCCGCTGCTGTCCGGGGACGGCCGGGTGCTCGCCACCGTCGTCGCCGACACCTCCGCCCACCACGACGCCTTCTGCGGGACGTCGTCCGACCCGTGGAACGTCGCGAAGTACGGCGACGCCGCTCCGCAGGGACCGTCGCCGTCCGGTCGGGCGCTGCTGACCCTCGCGGCGGCCAAGCACGGCCTCGGCCCATGCGACCTGCCGCCGTCGGTGTCGTTCTTCCAGGGCGTGCGCGTCGAGGAGGACGGCACCCTCGCCTGGCAGGGCTCCGCCGGCGCCGGGACGTCCGTCGAGCTCGTGGCGGAGATGCCGTTGGTCGTCCTCGTGGCGAACGTCCCGCACCCGCTGGACCCCCGCACCGACTACGTCGTGGGACCCCTGCGCGTCCACGCGTGGCGAAGCCGCCCCAGCGGTCCCGACGACGCCCACTTCGACGCCTCGCCCGAGCGCACCCGGGCCTACCTCAACACGATCGACTACCTGGAGGCCAGGGAGCTGTGAGCACCACTCTCGAAGGAATGCACACGACCGTCCCCGTCGGACCGGGGTACGCCCCCGGATCCGTTCTCGACTGGAGCGAGGCGCTGGTGCCGGGCACGATCGTCCTGGACCAGCGCGTGCCGTCCAACGCTCCCTGGTCGGCCGTCGTGCGTGCGGGTCACGTGCTCACGATCGTCGACGTCGGCGGCAACCAGTCGGCCGACTGCCTCATGTTCAACGCGCACGACACCGACGAGCGCTACAGCGTCCCCGACACGCTCGCGTGGCAGGGCAACGCCTACGTGCGCGAGGGGACTGTGCTCCGCTCGGGCCACGGCAACGCCCTGATGTCGGTCGTCGGCAACGAGATCGACCGGCAGGACACGATCGGCGGCGCGTGCAGCAAGGAGTCGAACACCCTGCGCTACGGCCACCACACGGCCCACCAGCACGGCTGCCGCGAGAACTTCCTGGCCGAGGCGTCCCGTCACGGCCTCGGCGCCCGCGACATCGTCTCGAACCTCAACTGGTTCATGAACGTGCCGGTCGAGGCCGACGGCTCGCTCGGCATCGTCGACGGCATCTCCGCACCGGGGCGCCGGGTCGCCATCCGGGCGGACATGGACGTCCTGGTGATCGTGTCGAACTGCCCGCAGATGAACAACCCGTGCAACGAGTTCAACCCGACCCCGTTGCGGATGATCGTCACGGATCCGGCCGCATGACCTTCGACACCGTGCTCGTCGCCAACCGCGGCGAGATCGCGCGCCGCATCATCCGGTCCGCGAACGCCATGGGGCTGCGCACCGTCGCAGTCTTCTCCGAGGCCGACCGCGCCGCCCCTCACGTGCGGGAGGCTGACACCGCGGTGCTGCTCGGGCCGGCCCCGGCGCGTGAGTCGTACCTGCGGATCGACGCGATCCTGGAGGCCGCGAGGGCCACCGGAGCAGGAGCGATCCACCCCGGCTACGGCTTCCTGTCCGAGAGCACCGAGCTCGCGCGACGTGTCGAGGCCGCCGGACTGGCGTTCGTCGGCCCGACACCGGACCAGATCGAGTCGTTCGGCAGCAAGCACACCGCCCGTGAGCTGGCCGAGAAGGCGGGCGTCCCGATGCTCGTCGGCACGGGGCTGCTCGACTCGGCGGAGGACGCCGCCGCCCAGGCGGAGCGTGTCGGCCTGCCGGTCATGCTCAAGGCGACCGGCGGCGGTGGCGGCATCGGCATGCAGGCCTGCGAGACGGCGGACGAGGTCCGCGTCGCGTACGAGCGGGTCGTCCGTCAGGCCGAGGCGAGCTTCGGGTCCGCGGGGGTCTTCCTCGAACGGCTCGTGCGACCCGCGCGGCACGTCGAGGTGCAGCTGTTCGGCGACGGACGCGGACGGGTCGCCGTGATCGGCGACCGCGACTGCTCGCTGCAGCGCCGCAACCAGAAGGTCGTCGAGGAGGCGCCTGCCCCCGCGCTGCCCGATCGTGTCCGCGCCGCGATGCACTCGTCGGCGCGCCTGCTGGCGGAGTCCGTGGCGTACCGCTCCGCCGGCACCGTCGAGTTCGTCTACGACCCGGTTCGCGAGGAGGCCTCGTTCCTCGAGGTCAACACGCGCCTGCAGGTCGAGCACCCCGTGACGGAGCTGGCGTACGGCGTCGACCTCGTCGACCTCATGCTCCGGCTGGCCCGCGACGGTGCCGCCGGACTCGACGACGACCTGTTCACCCGCACGTGGACGCCCTCCGGCTTCGCGGTGGAGGCGCGGGTCTACGCGGAGGATCCCGCCAAGGAGAGCTCGCCGTCGAGCGGACTGGTGACGCACGCCGCGTTCCCCGGCTTCGGTGCGGCGGCTCTCGAGGGTGTGCGGGTCGACGGCTGGATCGAGACCGGCCTCGAGGTGTCGCCGTTCTACGACCCGATGCTGGCCAAGGTCATCGCGGCAGCGCCCTCCCGCGACGCCGCCCTCGACCTGTTGCGCGAGGGTCTGGACGCCAGCCGGGTCGACGGCGTCGTCACGAACCTCGGGCTCCTGCGCGAGCTGACCGACGGTGACGCCCTGCGCAGCGCGACGCACTCGACGTCGACGCTCTCGACGACCGACGACCCGGATCCGCGCATCGACGTCGTGGAGGCCGGCGCCATGACGACGGTGCAGGACCTGCCCGGACGCATCGGGTACTGGCAGGTCGGCGTGCCGCCCTCCGGGCCGATGGACCCCGTGTCGCTCCGAGAGGCGAACATCGCCGTCGGCAACCCCGAGGGCGCACCCGGCCTGGAGGTCACGGCAACCGGCCCGACGCTCCGCTTCTCGGCGCCCGCGGTCGTCTGCGTGACAGGTGCACCCGCGCAGGTGACGGTGGACGGCGAGCCGGTCCCGATGTGGGAGCCGGTCGACGTGCCGGCGGGGTCCGTCCTCGCGATCGGCACCGCCACGGGGCCGGGACTGCGTCTCGCGGTCGCCGTGCGCGGCGGCATCGACGTGCCGCAGTACCTGGGCAGCGCCTCCACGTTCACGCTCGGCGGCTTCGGTGGGCACGGTGGACGGGCGCTCGTCCCCGGCGACGTGCTCCGCGCGGGGTCTCCCGACGCCGACGCGGACCACCCCGCGTTCGCCGACGGCGCGGCCCTGACGCGCATCGGCGGTGCCACGCCGGCCGAGCGACGTCCGCACCTGACCGACACCTGGGAGATCGGCGTCACCGAGGGCCCGCACGCCGCGCCCGAGTTCTTCACCCGGCACGACATCGACACCCTGTACGCCACGCAGTACGAGGTGCACTTCAACTCCGCCCGCACGGGCGTCCGCCTGATCGGTCCGCGACCGGCCTGGGCGCGGGGCGACGGCGGCGAGGCCGGCCTGCACCCGTCCAACATCCACGACACCCCGTACGCCGTCGGGGCGCTGGACTTCACGGGCGACACCCCGATCATCCTGGGCCCGGACGGCCCGTCCCTCGGTGGATTCGTCTGCCCCGCGGTCGTCGCCAGCGGCGAGCTGTGGAAGCTCGGTCAGCTGCGACCGGGTGACACCGTGCGCTTCGTGCCGGTGCTCGAGCGCGACGCGGCGGCGCTGGACGACTCCCGGTCGTCCGCGACGGTCACCACGCGCGGCGGTGACGGCGACGACGGCGTCATCGCGCGGCTGGAACCGGTCATCGCCGCGACCGGCGTGCTCGGACGTCCGGCCGTGACCTATCGACGCGACGGCGACGACAACCTGCTGGTCGAGTACGGCGAGCAGGTGCTCGACCTCGGCCTGCGGATGCGGGTCCACGCGCTCATGACGCGGCTGCAGGAGGTGGCTCCGCCGGGCATCCTCGACGTCACGCCGGGCATCCGGTCGTTGCAGGTGCACACCGACGCCGACGTCATCAAGGCCACCTCGTTGGCCGGCCTGATGCGCGAGATCGAGGACGACCTGCCGGCGACGAGTGATCTCGTGGTGCCGTCGAGGACCGTCCGGCTGCCCCTGTCGTGGGACGATCCCGCGACCAGGCTGGCCATCGAGCGGTACATGACGGGCGTCCGCGACGACGCGCCGTGGGCGCCGTGGAACATCGAGTTCATCCGCCGCATCAACGGACTGGAGTCGGTCGAGGACGTGTACCGGACGGTGTTCGACGCGAGCTACCTGGTCCTGGGTCTCGGCGACGTGTACCTGGGCGCACCGGTCGCCACGCCCCTCGACCCCCGGCACCGTCTCGTCACGACGAAGTACAACCCGGCCCGCACGTGGACCGCCGAGAACTCGGTCGGCATCGGCGGCGCGTACCTGTGCGTCTACGGCATGGAGGGGCCCGGCGGCTACCAGCTCGTCGGACGGACGGTCCAGGTGTGGAACCGGTTCCGCCGCGGTGGCCTGTTCGAGGACGATCCGTGGGCCCTGCGCTTCTTCGACCGGATCGAGTGGTACCCCGTGTCGGCCGACGAGCTGCTCGAGCTGCGGGCCGAGACCGACGCCGGACGGGGGTCGTACGAGACCGTCGACGGCGAGTTCGCGCTCGCCGACCACGAGGCGTTCCTCGCCGACAACGCCGACTCGATCGCGGCGTTCCGCGAGAACCAGGCCGCGGCGTTCGCGGCCGAGAAGGACCGCTGGCAGGCGTCGGGCGAGTTCGACGTGCGTCCCGAGCCCGCGCCGCCCGCGTCCGGCGCGTCCGTCGACGTCCCGCCCGGCTCCACCGCGGTGACGGCACCGTTCGTCGCGTCGGTGTGGCAGCTGTCGGTCGAGGTCGGTCAACGGGTCGTCGCCGGCGACCGCGTGCTGGCGCTGGAGGCGATGAAGATGGAGACGCCCATGGCCGCGCCGATCGACGGCGAGGTGCTCGAGGTCTACGTCACGGCGGGCGAGCAGGTCGCCCCCGGACAGGTCCTGATGGCGATCGGCGAGGCGCGATGACGCCCACGCAGCGGGTGGCGGCGGCCTTCGCACGCATCGATGCGGTCGACCGCCCGGAGATCTGGATCAGCCTGCGGGCGGAGGAGGACGTGCTGGCCGAGGCCGCGCGCCTCGAGGAGCGGCTCGCGGCGGGGGAGCGCCTGCCGCTGGCGGGTCTCGTCGCCGCCGTCAAGGACAACATCGACGTCGCGGGGCTGGCCACGACGGCCGGTGCGGCGTCGTACGCCTACGAGCCGGCCGTCGACGCGACCGCCGTCGCACGCCTGCGAGCCGCGGGCGCGATCGTGCTCGGCAAGACCAACCTCGACCAGTTCGCGACGGGCCTGGTGGGCACCCGCAGCCCGTTCGGAGCGGTGCGCAACGCGTGGGACGAGTCCCGCATCTCCGGCGGCTCGAGCTCGGGCTCCGCGGTGGCGGTGGCCCTGGGCGTCGTCGACGTCTCGCTCGGCACCGACACCGCCGGATCGGGGCGGGTGCCGGCAGCGCTGAACGGGATCGTCGGCGTGAAGCCGACCAAGGGCCTGGTCCCGACCACCGGCGTCGTGCCCGCGTGCCGCACGCAGGACTGCGTGACGGTCTTCGCCCGCGACCTCGCCCTGGCACGGACGACCGTCGAGCTGCTGACCGGTCCCGACGGTGTCGACCCGCTCGCGAGGGACGACACCAACGGGTCGTCGTGGCGTCCCGGCGCCCGCGTGGCGATCCCCACCGCCGAGCACCTCGACGGTCTCGCCGACGGCTGGGCCGACGCCTTCGCCGCTGCGGTGGCCCGCCTGCGCGACAGCGGGGTCGAGGTCGTCGAGGTCGACATCGCGCCGCTGCTGGAGGCGGCAACCTTGCTGTACGGGGGAGCGTTCGTCGCCGAGCGCACCGCCGCGGTCGGCGACCACGTCATGAAGCACCCCGAGCTCGTCGGCGGCGACCTCGACCCGACCGTGTCGGCCATCGTGCTGAGCGGTGCCGACGCGACCGCGGCCGACTACTTCCGCGACCTCGAACGGCTCGAGCGGCTGGGTCTCGCCGGCCGCGCCGCCCTCGGGGACGCCGTCGCGCTGCTGACGCCGACCACGACCTGGCACCCGACGTTCGACGACGTCGCGGCCGATCCAGTGGGTGCCAACAGCCGGATGGGTCGCTACACGAACTTCGCCAACCTCCTCGACATGTCCTCGCTGGCCGTGCCCACCGGGACGGTCGACGGTCTTCCGTTCGGCGTGATGCTCACGGGCGCGGCGTTCGACGACCGGCTGCTCGCGGCGATCGCCGCACGACTCGCGGCACCGTCCGTCGACCTGCTGGTCGTGGGTGCGCACCTCGCCGGTCAGCCGCTCAACCACCAGCTCGTCGCGGCCGGCGGGACGTTCGTAGGGGACGTCCGCACGGCCGCGACGTACCGCCTCCTGGCGCTCGACACCGTCCCGCCGAAGCCCGGTCTCGTCCGGACAGCAGGGGGCGGGGCGTCGATCGCCGGAGAGGTCTGGCGTCTTCCGGCCGCCGGCTTCGGCTCGTTCGTCGACGCGCTGCCGCCTCCGATGACGATCGGGACGGTCGAGCTCGAGGACGGGACGAGCGTCACCGGTTTTCTCTGCGAGCCGTACGCGACCGACGGTGCCCGTGACGTCACCGACTTCGGCGGCTGGCGGGCCTTTCGGTCCTCGGTGGCACAATCCAGTCCATGAGCACCGAGGCGTCCGCGCAGAAGGTCGGGCGTCCGCGGGTCTCGCCGCAGCGTGACGGCGACCTGGCGCCGCGCGACCAGATCCTCGACGCCGCGGCGGCCCTGTTCGCCGAGCACGGCTACGCCGGCACCTCGACGCGCGCGATCGCCGAGCGCGTGGGCATCCGCCAGGCGTCGCTCTACTACCACTTCGCCGGCAAGGACGAGATCCTGCTCGAGCTGCTCGAGATCTCGGTCCGTCCGAGCCTCGCGTTCGTCGACACGCTGCTGGCGCACGACGACCCGTCCGCCGCGCTGTACGCGCTGGTGCTCATCGACGTGCAGACGCTGCTCGAGACGCCGCACAACATCGGCACCCTGTACCTCGCCCACGAGGTGCAGCAACCGCGGTTCGACAGCTTCCGTGCCCACCGGGCCGAGCTGCAGGCGGCGTACTCCACGCTGGCCGGGGCACACGGCGACGATGCCGAGTTCCTCGGTGCCGCGTGCATGCAGCTCGTCGAGATGGTCATCACGCTGCGCCGCGACGGCGAGCCGGACGGCGACGTCGCGGAGTCGATCGCGCTCGCGTGCCTGCGTGTCCTCGGGGTGCCGCCGGCCGACGCGGAGCGCGCGGTCGAGGCCGGCGAGCTGATCCTCTCGTCCCTGACTGCTCCACACTGATCACGTGACGATCCACTCCGACCACCCGTTCGTGCCGCCCGAGGGCGAGCGCGACCCGCTGCGACGCCTGCGTGGACGGCTTCCGTCCCCGGTCTCGGTCTGGACGACGGGGACCGGTGCGGGCCGGGAGGGACTCACGATCTCCTCGCTGCTCGTCGCCGACGGCGAGCCCGGACGGGTGCTCGGCCTCGTCGACGCCGACTCCGACTTCTGGGACGCCGACCCGTCGACCTGGGTCGTCAACGTCCTCGGTTCGGAGCACCGCTTCCTGGCCGACGCGTTCGCGGGCACGGCTCCCGCTCCGGGTGGACGGTTCAGGCTCGGCACCTGGACCGACAGCGACTGGGGCCCGGTGCTGACCGGCACCGCCGGGTGGATGGGTGTCCGCCTGGCCGACGCCGAGCCGCGCCAGGTCGGCTGGGGACTGCTCGTCGAGGGCGTCATCGAGCACGTCGAGGTCGGTGACGCCGACGCGATGGTCCACGTGCGCGGACGCTACCGCGAGGCGGGCACCGCCCCCTGACGGCTCACGGGTTCAGGAACAACCACACCGCGAGGCCGAACCCCGACGCGGCGATGAGCACCCGCAACGTGTCGCGCGGGATGCGCCGGGCGACGCTCGGGCCGATCAGGCCACCGGCCAGCGTCCCGGCCCCGAGGGCGGCGGCCGCCGACCAGACGACGTCCCCGAAGATCGCGAACAGCACGGCGGGCAGCAGGTCGGCCGACACGAGGAGGACGTTCTTGAGCGCGTTGGCGCTGAGCAGCACGGGCTCCAGCGTCAGGAGCAGGACCGCGATCATCAGCACGCCCGACCCCGCGCCGAAGTAGCCGTTGTAGATCATCACCCCGGTCATGGCGGCTGCCGTCGCGCCGGTGCCGACCTGCCGGCGCCGGCGGTCGTTCCAGCTCGTGATCCGCGGCTGCACGAGCAGCAGCAGGGCGCCGGCGGCCACGAGGAACGGCACGATCCTGCTGAACAGGTCGGCCGGGGTCACGAGCAGCAGCACCGCGCCGACGAGCGACCCGGCGACCGCCACGGGCAGCCAGCGCCTCAGGGTCGCGCGATGGCCGACGAGGTCGGGGCCGGCGCGCAGGGTCGAGCCGATCCCGGAGCCGAGCATCGCCACGGATCCCGTGAGGTTGGCCGTCAGCGGCGGGATGCCGACGGCCAGCAGCAGCGGATAGGCGACGAGCGACGTGATGCCGCCGGCCGTGCCGATGATGCCGGCGACGACACCGCCGACGGCGAGGACGACCAGGTCGAGGGGGTCCACCGGCTCAGCGCGTCACGTTCGGGATCGGTGGCCGGATCCGATCGGCGAGGCGCAGGAACGGGGCGGACACGAGCCCGACCCTACAAGTTCTCGACGGGGTGCGGGGCCCCGCTCGCAGCGGCGTCCGATGCTTCACGCCCGGGCGCGGATCGCCTAGGGTCGCCGGATGGGCAAGCCGTCGATCGATCCCGCGCGCTGGACCCCGCCGGCGCCGGCGCCGGCCGGACGTCCCGTCGCACCGCAGAACCTTCGCGTCCACACGTCGTCGGGCAACGGCACGGAGGACGTGCTGGTGCGCGAGGACGGCCACGTCGTGACGGGCCTGGCGGACGGCCGCATCGTCGCCATCGACCCGGGCACCGGCGCCGAGTCGCACCTCGCCGACACGGGCGGACGTCCGCTCGGCATCGAGAACCACCCCGAGGGCGGCTTCGTCGTCTGCGACTCCCACCGGGGGCTCCTGCACGTCGACGACCATGGCACCGTCACGGTGCTGGCCGACGGGTTCGAGGGCGTGCCGTTCGTCTTCTGCAACAACGCCGCCGTCGCCGCGGACGGCACGATCTGGTTCACCGACAGCTCGACCAAGTTCGGCATCGACACCTGGCGCGGCGACCTCATCGAGCACCGGCCGACAGGACGGCTGTTCCGGAGGGACACCGACGGGACGCTGACGGTGCTCGCCGACGACCTCGCCTTCGGCAACGGTGTCGCTTTGGCGGACGACGAGTCGTTCCTGGTGGTCGCCGAGACGGGTGCCTACTCCTTGCGGCGTGTGTGGCTGACGGGGGAGCGGGCCGGATCGTCCGAGCCGTTCGGACCGGTGCTGCCGGGCTTCCCCGACAACATCTCCACGGGCGACGACGGCAACGTCTGGGTCACGATCGCGTCCCCGCGCGACACGGCGCTCGACGCGCTGCTGCCCCGTGCCCCGTGGCTGCGCAAGGTGGTCTGGGCGCTGCCCCAGCGACTGCAGCCGCAGCCCAAGAAGCTCATCCACGTGCAGGCCTACGATCGCGACGGTGGGCTCGTGCACGACGTCGCCGGCCGGCACGAGCGGTTCGGGATGGCCACCGGTGTGCGGCAGGTCGGCAGCCGGGTCTGGTTGGGCAGCCTCGAGCTGCCGACGATCGCGGTGTTCGACCTGCCCATCGCTGAGCACGCTGGTCGGACCTCGATAGACTGACCCTCATGGCCGACGACGGAAGGAAGACGGACGTGAGCATCCTCGCGAACCTGTCAGGACCCTCCGAGCTGCGCGACCTGGACGACGACCAGCTCACCCAGCTGGCCGCCGAGATCCGTGAGCTGCTCATCACGTCCGTCGCCTCCAACGGCGGCCATCTGGGCCCCAACCTCGGCGTCGTCGAGCTCGGCATGGCGATCCACCGGGTCTTCGAGTCGCCGGCCGATCGCGTCGTGTGGGACACGGGTCACCAGTCGTACGTGCACAAGATGTTGACGGGCCGCGCCGGCCAGTTCGGCACGCTCCGCAAGGAGGGTGGCCTGTCGGGCTACCCGAGCCAGGCGGAGTCCGAGCACGACTGGGTCGAGAACTCGCACGCGTCGACGAGCCTGTCGTACGCCGACGGCATGGCGAAGGCCAACCACCTGCTGGGCAAGGACGACCACGTCGTCGCGGTCATCGGCGACGGCGCGCTGACGGGCGGCATGGCGTGGGAGGCCCTCAACAACATCTCGTCCGACACCGACCGCCGACTCATCGTGATCGTCAACGACAACGGCCGCTCGTACACCCCGACGGTCGGTGGGCTCGCCAACCGGCTGACCGAGATCCGCACCAACCCCAAGTACGAGCCGACGCTCAGCGCCATCAAGGAGCGCCTCACGCGCACGCGCTTCGGCGGCGCGCAGGCGTACGAGGCGCTGCACGCGATCAAGAAGGGCGTCAAGGACGCCCTCGCGCCGCAGGGCATGTTCGAGGACCTCGGGCTCAAGTACATCGGCCCCGTCGACGGCCACGACCGCGAGTCGATCGAGCACGCGCTGCTGCAGGCCAAGAAGTTCGGCGGACCCGTGCTGGTGCACGTCCTGACGACGAAGGGCCACGGCTACGACATCGCGGTCGCCAACGAGAACGACCAGATGCACCAGGCCAACCCCTTCGACCGCGCCACCGGAGACGCCCTGAGCATCGCGCCGGCCGGCTGGACGTCGGTGTTCCGCGACGAGATCGTCCGCATCGCCGACGAGCGTCCCGACGTCGTCGGCATCACCGCCGCGATGCTCTACCCCGTGGGGCTCGACGCGTTCGCCGACAAGTTCCCCGACCGGGTCTTCGACGTCGGCATCGCCGAGCAGCACGCCGTCACGAGCGCTGCCGGCCTGGCGATGGGCGGCCTGCACCCCGTGGTCGCCGTCTACGCGACGTTCATCAACCGGGCCTTCGACCAGGTGCTGCTCGACGTCGCGCTGCACAGGTGCGGCGTGACGTTCGTGCTCGACCGCGCCGGCGTCACGGGCGACGACGGGGCCAGCCACAACGGCATGTGGGACATGTCCCTGCTGCAGATCGTGCCGGGCCTGCGGCTGGCGGCACCGCGCGACGGCTCGCAGCTGCGCGAGCTGCTCCGCGAGGCGGTCGACGTCGACGACGCCCCCACGGTCGTCCGCTTCGCAAAGGGACCCGTCTGCGACGACCTGCCGGCGATCGAGCGCATCGGCACCTGCGACGTGCTGTCCCGCGACGCCGCCGCCGACGTGCTCGTCGTCGCGGTCGGCGCGTTCGGGCACATGGGCATGGAGGTCGCCGAGCTGCTCCGCTCGCACGGCCACGGCGTGACCGTCGTCGATCCGCGGTGGGTCAAGCCCGTCGACCCGGCCCTGGTCACGCTGTGCGCCGGGCACGGCCTGGTCGTGACCCTCGAGGACAACGGCCGGCAGGGCGGTGTCGGTGCCGCGATCACGCAGGCGGCCCGCGACGCCGGTGTCCGGACGCCCATCCGGGTGCACGGTGTCGAGCAGGAGTTCCTCGACCACGCCAAGCGCGACGTCATCCTCGGCCGGCTCGGCCTGACCGCCGGGTCGGTCGCCGACGAGACGCTCGCCGTGCTCGCCCGGAATAGCGTCGACGGGTGAGTGGTTGACCATGGCGATGAAGAACTGGCTTTCACGACGATCAGACGACGAGGCACCCCGCGGCGACGGTTCGGGCCCCGTGTTCATCCATGCGCTCGACGGCTTCCTCGGGGCGGGATCGGCCGCCCGGCTCGCCGCCGCGCAGCTGCGCACCGGCAAGGGCGAGGTGGTGCACGAGTTCGACCTCGACGAGATGTTCGACTACCGCGCCCGACGTCCGATGATCGCGTTCCGCGACAACCACTACGCCGACTACGACGACCCGACGCTCCAGATCGTCCTCGAGCACGACGCCAACGACGAGCCGTACCTGCTGATGGTCGGCCCGGAGCCCGACTTCCTCTGGGAGCGGTTCATCGGCGAGGTGCACGAGGTCATCGAGGAGCACGACGTCCCGCTCACGATCGGTCTCGGCGCCGTGCCGATGGGCGTGCCGCACACCCGGCCGTCCATGATCACCGCGCACGGCACGCGTCCCGAGCTCGTCGACCGGCAGAACCTCTGGTCGGCGCAGGTCACCGTGCCGTCGTCGGCGCAGGCCCTGCTCGAGTACCGCCTCGGACAGTGGGGGCATGACGCCGCGGGCTACGTCGTCCACGTGCCGCACTACCTCGCGCAGATCGACTATCCGCCGGCTGCGCTCGCGCTGATCGACGCGCTGGTCGACCGCACCGGGCTCAGCATCGACGTCGAGCGGCTCCGGGCCCGTCAGGGCGACGCGCTCAAGGAGATCGAGGAGCAGATCGAGGAGCAGGGCGGCACGAGCCTGCTCAGCGGTCTGGAGGAGCAGTACGACGCGTTCACCCGCGGCGCCGCCCAGTCGCTGCTCGCGAGCGACGAGGAGCTGCCCAGTGGCGACGAGCTCGCCGACCAGTTCGAGCAGTTCCTGGCGCGTCAGCGCAAGAACGACCACGACTGAGGCGAGCGGCCCGTACCTCGCCGGTACGGTCGCTCGTGCCTCACGGCTGCCGGGCTTCGCCCGGGCGCCTTCCTTCGCTCGCAGAGCGTGTCCGGCCCTCGGCCGCGAACGTGACCGTCCGGTGACGGCGCTGGTGGCGGGCCAGCAGCAGCCCGAGCCCGACACAGAGGACCGCGAGGGCGCGCGCGACCCACACGACCCAGTCCGGAGCGTCGGGGTTCGTCTCGCCTAGGCCGAGGAGCAGCGCGATCAGGGTCACGATGCCGCGGCGTCCCGTCGACTCGGGCAGCGCGAGCACGACCGCGACGGCGAAGGCGACCACCGCCAGGACGAGCACCGCGAACCCGACGTCCGACCGGGCCTGCGGGTCGCCGCGGACGGCGCGCGGGCCCTCGCGCACGATCGTGATCGGTGGGACGAGCACCATGACGTGGACGATGATCGCCAGCAGCACCGAACCGCCGCCGATCAGCAGGGTCACGAACGGGACGACGGCGAACCAGCTGTGGTCCGGCGACATCCCCTCCTCGCGCGTCAGGGGAAACATGGCCATCCCGGCGACCAGCTGGACCAGCAGCGCGGCACTCAGGGGCAGGGCCACCCGCTTGACGACCGCGCCGGTCTCGTTGATGGCAGGCAGGCCCGAGGCGGAGGCGAGCACGAGGACACCGAGGGCGTCCCCGCCGGCGATCAGCGAGATCGGGAGCGTGTAGCTGTCGGCGTCGGCCAGCAGCACCAGCCCGTAGCAGGCGGTGAGGAAGCACACGAGGAACAGCAGGCGCCGGATCCATCGGATGGCTGGGGCGTCCCGCCGGTACTCCATGGCAGCAGCGTACGTGGACGGGGACGAGGACGGGGTGCGGCGACGGTAGGGTGAAGCCGTGCCTGCCTCACTTGACGAAGTCATCGGTCTCCTCGACCTCGAACAGCTCGAAGTCGGTCTCTACCGCGGATCGCAGCCCGAGGGCTCGTCGCTCAAGCGCGTGTTCGGCGGGCAGGTCGCGGCACAGGCCCTGATGGCCGCTCAGCTGACCGTCCCGGACGACCGTTTCGTGCACTCGCTGCACCTGTACTTCATCCTCGGTGGCGATCCGAGCATCCCGATCGTGTACGACGTCGAGAACGTCCGTGACGGTCGCTCGTTCACGACGCGGCGCGTGGCCGCCCGCCAGCACGGCGAGATCATCTTCTACATGACCGCCTCGTTCCAGGTCGTCGAGGACGGCTGGGACCACCAGGACCAGATGCCCGACGTCCCGAGCCCCGAGGAGTCGACCCCGCTGATCGACATCATCGAGCTGCAGGGACCGCGGGCCGTCGAGCACTGGACCAAGGAGTGGTCGTCGTTCGACATGCGGTACATCGGCGACAACCGCGAGACCGACGACCCGCAGCGCGAGCTGCGACCGGCCGTGCAGCGGCTCTGGTTCAAGGCCAACGGCACCCTCCCCGACTCCCGGATCGTCCACAACGCCGCGTTCACGTACATCAGCGACCTGAGCCTGCTCGGCGCCAGCCTGGTGCCGCACGGTCAGTTCATCGGCTCGCACGCCGTGCAGCCCGCGTCGCTGGACCACACGATCTGGTTCCACCGACCGGTCCAGGCCGATCAGTGGCTGCTGTACGACCAGCTGTCGCCGTCGGCGTCCGGTGCGCGCGGCCTGAGTGTCGCCCGGGTCTTCAGCCAGGACGGCACGCTCGTGGCGACGGTGGCCCAGGAGGGCCTGATCCGCCGCCTCGACAAGCGCTGACCCCCGGGCGGTGTCTGAGCCACGTGTCCCCCCGGCAGGCGGTGTCTGAGACACCTGTCCGCCGCCGTGACACGTGTCTGAGCCACCGCCCCCTGCGGTCGGCTACCGCACCTTCCAGGTCACGGAGCGCCTCGACGGCGTGACGGTCGACGAGCCGAGGTACGTGGCTGTGACCCGCAGGGTCCGCTTCCTCGACTGCTTGGGCAGGGTGACGGTCACCCGGCCGTTTTTCAGCGACACCGTCTTCAGCCGGCGCGACCCGACCTGGACGGAGACCTTGCCGGTCGGCACCGCCCCGGCGCTCCTCACCGTGACGGTGAGGCGGTTGTTCTTCTTGCGCTTCGTGGTCGTGTGACGCAGCTTGACCGAGGTCGCGGACGCCGTCGACGCCCGCGGGGGAGCGGCAGGGGCGGGGGCGGCGGCAGGTGTCGTGACCGTCGGGATCGTGAGCTCGGACGGGTAGGCCGCCGAGCTGTGGATCCGCATGACGGTGAGCGTCCCGAGCAGATCGGGCAGCGTGGGCAGCAGGTGCGGGATGTCGAACGCCTGAACCGCCAGTCGCAGCTTGTGACCGGGCTGGATCCTGGCGGCCGTCGGGAAGACCTCCACGTCGACCGGCGCGACCTCGCCGGACGCCAGCGTCTTCTGGGCCGCCTTGGTGAACGGGTGGTACGGCTGCAGGATCTTGCCGTCGACGTACCGCGTCCTCGACGCGTCGAGCGCACGGTGCGACAGCACCTGCCAGCCGCCGGTGAGCCGGCTGACCTTGCCGTCCGGGGCGACGTCCGACACCGAGACCGACAGCATGCCGTCGCCGCCGAGCGACGACGTGTAGAGGTGGGCGTTGATGGGTCCCTGGATCGTGAGGGGCGACGTCACGGCCGGCGTCTCGTACACGATGCCGGTCCTGTCGTTGAGGGAGCTGTCGGTCAGGCACGGGTTCTGGGGGATGATCGTGCCGAGGATGCCTGCGGTCCACTGGCTGGCCGACCGGGTGCAGAGGCCCGCCACGGGGATCGGCAGCACGTCCGCCGTGCCGTCCGCGGCCTCGCCGGTGGTGAGCGTCCCGGCGGCGCCGCCCGTCGACGCGGACCCGGACAGGCGCAGGCTGGTGGCCCGGATGTTCGGGCCGACCCACGAGTCGGCCTCCTGCCAGTCGCCACTGCCCTGCTCGTAGTAGCTCAGGTTCGGGATGTCGCTGCCGAGGCCGGGATCGGGCGCGTCCTTGAGGTAGTGGTCGAACCAGCGCAGCTGCAGCTCGCTCAGGGAGCCGTGACCGGCCCTCTCGAGGCCCTCTCCGCCGGACGCCTGCAGGTGGTCCCACGGGCCGACGATCAGCTTGGTCGGGACGCCGCGCTTCTGCAGGTTCTCGAACAGCAGGGGAGTGCCGCGCTGGAACAGGTCGTACTCACCCGAGATGAAGAACGCCGGCACCTCGATCCGGTCGACGACGTCGATGGCCGACCGCTCGTCGTAGAAGGCGCCGTCGTAGGCGGGCTCGCCGCCGCCGAGGGCACTGACCAGCAGCGGCACCGTGAACGTCGCCGCACCGGCGAGGTGGTCGAGCAGCGAGCTGAGCGCCGACACGGGGTCGGTGGTGGCCACGGCCGGAGGGATGAGGCCGGTCGTGGTGACCAGGCCGAGCCAGAGCGGGATGAACCCGACGTCGAGCTGACCGCCGGACGCGACGACGTCGCGGTAGACGTCGGCGCCCGGCACCTGCGGGAAGATCGCCTTCAGGCCGGGCGGCTGGGCGGCGGCCGCCCACAGCTGGCTGATGCCCATGTACGACGGGCCGGACATGCCGGTGATGCCGTTGCTCCAGGGACGCTCGGAGGAGTGGGCCCACGTCAGGATCTCGCCGCCGTCCTGGTTCTCACGGGCGTCGAACGCCTTCCAGATGCCGCCGGAGCTGCCGGTGCCGCGTGCGTCGACCGTCAGCTGGACGTACCCGCGCTGGACCAGGTAGTCGGAGTCCCCGCCGGTGAGGCCGCCGAGCGAGCTCGTGGCCTTGTTGTACGCCGTGATGGTGACGATGACCGGGAAGCGTTCGGGCACGGCCTTGCCGCTCGCGTCAGCGGGACGCACGACGTCGCCGCGCAGGATCGTGCCGTCCGACATCGGGATCGCCACGTCACGCTCGGTGACGGTCTTCGGGTACTGCTCACCGCGCGCCGTCCAGGTGGACGGAGCGGCGGTCGCGGTGCCCGTGCCGAGCGACAACGAGGTCGCCACGAGGGCGAGCGTCAGGCCGAGGACGGCCAGGACGCGCAGGACGAGCGGGCGCTGAGTGGTCACGAGTTCCCTCCAGAGGTCGTTGTGTGACCAACGACACGGAGCAACTCGAAGTTACGCCCGAGTAACGACGCGTCCCACGAGGTGCGTGACGGGCTTCCTCGAGCCCTTGACGCCGAAGGTCAGGACGTCGCCGTCGACCGACGAGCCGAACACGACCGTCGTGGGCAGCAGGACGGGCTTGCGGAACTCGGCCTCGTTCGTGAACGAGGCGGGCAGCTTGTTCTGCACCGCCGACAGGCCGCGGGCGAGCGTCCACATGCCGTGGGCGATGTTGCTCGGGAAGCCGAACGCCTTGGCGGTCAGGGGGTGCAGGTGGATCGGGTTGCGGTCGCCCGAGATCGCCGCGTAGCGGCGTCCGAGATCGCCCGCGAGCTTCCAGTGCACGACGCCCGACGGCGCCTCGACGCCGGCGAGGGGGGCGGCGGACGCCTCGGCGCTGCCTCCCTTGTGGCGCGAGAACAGCGTCATGGTCTCGTCCCAGACCACCTCGTCACCGACGTGGACGGTCGTGACGATGTCGATCAGCGAGCCCTTCGGGTGCGGACGCAGGTTGGCCGCACGCACCGAGACGTCGAGCACCTCGTCGATGCCGATCGGCCGGTGCTGCGTGATGCTGTTGCGCAGGTGCACGAGGCCCATGGGCGCGAACGGGAACGACGTGTCGGTCATGAGCGTCATGTGCAGGCCGAACGCCGCCATGTGCGGGTACGTCGCCGGCAGGGTGTCGGACCGGGGGAACCCGCAGACCTCGTTGTACGCGTCCAGGTGCTTCGGGTCGGTGACGACGCCGTGGCGCTCGAGCACCGTGTCGGGCGCGGAGCCCTTGGAGTGCCTGATGCCCGGCAGCCCGCCGACCACGGGAATGGCCGGCAGGGCCGCCTTGAGCATCAGCGGCAGCGTCGCGGGAGCCTTGGTGAAGACGCGGGTCGCCATGTCAGGCGCCGATCAGGGCCTGGCCGCACACGCGCACGACGTTGCCGGAGATCGCGGACGACCCGGGATTGGCGTACCAGGCGATGGCCTCGGCGACGTCGATCGGCAGACCGCCCTGCGACAGCGAGCTCAGGCGGCGTCCGGCCTCGCGGATGCCCAGGGGCATCGTCTTGACCATGTCGGTCTCGATGAAGCCGGGGGCGATCGCGTTGACCGTGATGCCGTCCTTGGCGACCCGCTTCGACAGGTCGTCGACGAAGCCGATGACGCCGGCCTTGGCGGTGCCGTAGCTCGTCTGGCCGTTGTTGCCTGCGATGCCGGCGATCGACGAGATGCCGATGACGCGGCCGCCCGCACGGAGCAGCTTCTGGTCGAGCAGCTCGGCCGTGATGCGCTGCGGCGCACCGACGCTGATGTCGATGACCAGGTTCCAGTTCTCGGTCAGCATGTTCTTCAGGCGCTTGTCGCGCGTGATGCCGGCGTTGTGCACGACGATGTCGACGCCGTGGTGCGCGTCCTTGAGCGCCTGGGCGATGACCTGCGGTGCCTCGGGGGCCGTGATGTCCTCGGCGATGGAGGTGCCACCGAGCTCGGCCATGAGGGCATCGAGGTCGGCCTTGAGGGCCGGGACGTCGAGGCCGACGATCTCGGCACCGTCGCGGTGCAACGTCCGGGCCATCGCCGCACCGAGGCCGCGCGAGGCGCCGGTGATGAGCGCGACCTTGCCGGCGAGCGGCCTGGACCGGTCGGCGACGGCGTCGGGCGCGACGAGCTCGGTGAGGCCGAGGCGGATGACCTGGCCGGACACGAACGCCGACTTGGGGGAGAGCAGGAACTCCAGCGTGGACGCGAGCGCGTCCTCGGTGCCGGCGCCGGCGTAGACGAGGTTGGCCGTGCTGCCGTTGCCACCGACCTCCTTGCCCGCGGAGCGGACGAAGCCCTCGAGCGCGCGCTGCGCGATGGCGGCGGTCTCCGTCCCGGCCTGCTCGGGCAGGGCCCCGATGACGACGAGCCGTCCGTTGGAGGCGAGGCTGCGCAGCGCCGGCGTGAAGAACTGCTGCATGTCGGCCAGGCCGGCGGTGTCGGCGATGCCGGTGGCGTCGAACACGAGCGCCTTGTACTTCTTGCCGTCGGCGCGGACGCCCACCGCCTCGATGCCGCTGGACTTGAGCGTCGTGTTGAGCTTCTTGCCGATCGTGCTCGCGGGGGCGGAGCCGACGAGGACGGTTCCCTTGACCAGCGGGGCACCTTCGGACCACCGCTCGAGGACGGGCGGGTTGGGCAGACCCAGGTTCGTGACGATGAACTTGCCGATCGGGTTGTGCGCGAGCGACTGGTAGCGATCAGTCATGAGCTGGGTGTGTCCTATCTCTCGGATACCATTGGTATCTGGAATGCTGCTGAAACTGTAACCTCATGATTCGGCGCCGGTCCACCGCCCCCGCGTGCGGCGCTCATCACGTCCATCACCATCACCACCATCGTTCACGAAGATCGAGGAGACCGCCATGGCGGACACCACCCCGGCCAAGAAGGCCCCAGCCAAGAAGGCCGCTGCGGCCGCCACTCCGCAGCAGGTGCGTCGCGTCGCCGTCATCGGCGGCAACCGCATCCCGTTCGCGCGGTCCAACACCGTCTACACCAACGCGTCCAACCAGGAGATGCTGACGGCTGCTCTCGACGGGCTCGTCGACCGCTTCGGCCTCGAGGGCGAGCGGGTCGGCGAGTTCGCCGCCGGCGCCGTCCTCAAGCACAGCCGCGACTTCAACCTCGCCCGCGAGACGGTGCTCGGCTCGAAGCTGTCTCCCGACACCCCGGCGTTCGACGTCCAGCAGGCGTGTGACACCGGCATCCAGGCCGCGATCCTCGTCGCCGACAAGATCGCCCTCGGCAAGATCGAGGTCGGCATCGCCGGAGGATCCGACACGACGTCGGACGCGCCGCTGGCCGTCGGCGACAAGCTGCGCAAGATCCTGCTCGACGCCAACCGGGCCAAGGACACCAAGGGACGCCTGAAGGCGCTGTCGAGGATCCGCCCGGCGCTGCTCGCGCCCGACCAGCCGCGCAACGCCGAGCCCCGCACGGGCCTGTCGATGGGCGACAGCCAGGCCATCACGACCAAGGAGTGGGGCATCACCCGCGAGGCGCAGGACGAGCTCGCCGTGACGTCGCACCAGAACCTCGCGAAGTCGTACGACGAGGGCTGGCAGGACGACCTCGTGACGCCGTTCCAGGGCGTCACGAAGGACAACAACCTGCGTCCGGACTCGTCACTCGAGAAGCTCGCCAAGCTCAAGCCGGTGTTCGGCAAGTCGTTCGGCGACGAGGCCACCATGACGGCGGCCAACTCCACGCCGCTGTCCGACGGCGCCTCCGTCGTCCTGCTCGCGTCCGAGGACGAGGCCGCGAAGCAGGGCTGGACCCCCGAGGCGTACTTCGTCGACTACGAGACCGCCGCCGTCGACTACGTCTCGGGCGCCGAGGGCCTGCTGATGGCCCCCGTGTACGCCGTGCCGCGCATGCTCGCCCGTCAGGGCCTGACGCTGCAGGACTTCGACTACTACGAGATCCACGAGGCGTTCGCCGGCCAGGTGCTGACGACCCTCGCCGCGTGGGAGGACCCGCTCTTCTGCAAGGAGAAGCTCGGCCTCGACGTCCCGCTCGGCTCGATCGACCGCAGCAAGCTCAACGTGAAGGGCTCGTCGCTCGCCGCGGCGCACCCGTTCGCCGCCACGGGCGGACGCATCATCGCCAACCTCGCCAAGCTGCTGCACGAGAAGGGCTCGGGCCGCGGCCTGATCTCGATCTGCGCCGCCGGCGGCCAGGGCGTCGTTGCGATCCTCGAGGCCTGACCCACCCCCCCAGCCCAGATCTGCGGGACGTTGCACCGTTTCTCCGGCCGGAGAGCGTGCACCGTCCCGCAGATCTGGGCTGGTCTCGGGTTGCCCTCGAGTGTGCTCCAGCGTCTAGCGTCGATGTCATGACCACTTCACAGCAGCCCATCGGCTCCGGGTTCGGGGCGCACACCACGGCCGACGAGGTCCTCGCCGGCATCGACCTCAGCGGGACGACGGCGCTCGTCACCGGCGGGTACTCCGGCATCGGCATCGAGACGACCCGGGCCCTGGCCAAGGCCGGTGCCCACGTCGTCGTCCCGGCACGTCGCCCCGACTCCGCCCGCGAGCAGCTCGCCGGCATCGACGGCACCGAGGTCGACGAGCTCGACCTCGGCGACCTCAGCAGCGTCAAGGCCTTCGCCGACCGCTTCCTGGCCACGGGCCGCACGCTCGACGTCGTGATCGACAGCGCCGGCATCATGGCGACGCCCGAGACCCGTGTCGGGCCCGGCTGGGAGGCCCAGTTCGCCACCAACCACCTCGGTCACTTCGCGCTGGTCAACCGCCTGTGGCCCGCCATCGAGCCCGGCGGAGCGCGGGTCGTCTCGGTCTCGTCGGCGGGTCACCTGCGCTCCGGCATCCGTTGGGACGACATCGACTTCGCGAACGGCGACTACGACAAGTGGGAGGCCTACGGACAGGCCAAGAGCGCCAACTCGCTGTTCGCCGTGCACCTCGACGCGCTCGGCAAGGACTCGGGCGTCCGGGCCTTCGCCGTCCACCCCGGCGGCATCATCACACCTCTGCAGCGTCACCTGCCGCTGCAGGAGCAGGTCGACATGGGCTGGCTCAACGCGGACGGGACGCCGAAGGACCCGACCGGGTTCAAGTCGACCGAGGAGGGCGCCTCGACCCAGGTGTGGGCCGCGACGTCGCCGCAGCTCGACGGCATGGGTGGCGTCTACCTCGAGGACTGCGACATCGCCGTGCCGCACGTCGACGGGGGTCCCCGCAAGGGCGTCGAGACGCACGCGACCGACCCGGAGCAGGCGGCACGTCTGTGGACGCTGTCGGCCGAGCGCACGGGCGTCGACGCGTTCGCCGGCGCGACTGCGTGACCCACGCATCAGCGTCGGCCCGCCGTCCGGACGCGGCGGCCGAGCAGCTGGCCGGCATCGACGGCCGGTCGTCCGCTCGACATCGTGATCGACGGCGCCGGCATGATGGCGACCCCGGAGACGCGCATCGGGGACGGGTGGGAGGCCCAGCTCGCCACGAACCACCTGGGCCACTTCGCGCTGGTCGACCGGCTGTGGCCGGTCGCCGCCGACGGCGCCCGGATCGTCTCGGTGTCGTCCCGCGGCCACGACTTCTCGGGGGTGCGGTGGGACGACGTCCGGCTCACCGGCTCGTACGACACGTGGCTCGCGTAAGGGCAGTCGAAGACCGCGAACGCGCTGACCGGCGTGGATGCCTTCTAGGCCTTCGTGCCCCTGGCCATCGCGACGACCGCCAGCATGGCCAGCGACTTGACCTCGTCGAACGGGACGGAGTCGACGGCCGGGAGGCCCGGGTTCTCCTCGCGCACCGACAGCTGCAGCGTCGCCAGGTTGAGCATGCCGAGGGCCTGCGTGTAGAAGACGTTGGCGAGCAGGTTGGTGTCGCGGACGTGGAACTGCCCGGTCAGGATGCCGGCCTCGAGGATCTCGACGGGATGGTTGAGGCAGCCGGCCATCGCAAGACCGAGCTCGATCATGACCCGCTGGCTGACCTCCTCCATGAGCTCCTCGCCACGGCGACGCAGCAGCGCCTGCGCGCAGTCGACGAAGGCCGGCAGACGGGCACCGAAGTCGAGGAAGACGCCGGTGATGGTCCGGAGCCGCTCCTCCGGGTCGGCCGTCGGGTCGTCCGCGGCGGCGAGCGTCCGGTCGAGCTCCTGGAGATATCCGACGAGGGTCTCGGCGAAGAGCTCCTCCTTGCCGGAGAAGTGGCGGTAGATGATGGCGCGGTTGATCCCGACGGCGCGGGCGATGTCCTCGATCTGGGCGTCCCTCACGCCTCGTTCGTCGAACAGTGTCCGTGTCGCCTCGAGAATCTCCCTCTTCCGCTCAGCGCGGCGTTCCGAGACGGGCATGGACCCACTTTAGAGGGATTTGTCGGTGCTGGCCCGTAGGCTCGGTGCATGAGGTCAGTGTCGGAGCTCCAGCGTCAGGTCGCGCCCATCGAGGTCGTGTCGGAGTACACGCCTGCGGGCGACCAGCCCGCGGCCATCGCCGAGCTCGAGAAGCGCATCAAGGCCGGGGCGATGGACAACGTCCTGCTCGGTGCCACCGGCACCGGAAAGACCGCCACGACGGCCTGGTTGGCCGAGCGACTGCAGCGTCCGATGCTCGTGATGATGCCCAACAAGCTGCTGGCCGCCCAGTTCGCCAACGAGCTGCGCGAGCTGCTGCCCAACAACGCCGTCGAGTACTTCGTGTCGTACTACGACTACTACCAGCCCGAGGCGTACATCGCGCAGAGCGACACCTACATCGAGAAGGACTCCTCGGTCAACGAGGAGGTCGAGCGGCTGCGGCACTCGGCGACGTGGTCGCTGCTGACCCGGCGTGACGTCATCGTGGTCGCGACGGTCTCGTGCATCTACGGCCTCGGCTCGGCGCAGGAGTACCTCGAGCGCATGATCGGCTTCAAGGTCGGCGAGGAGATGGCCCGCGACCAGCTGCTGCGCACGCTGGTCGAGGCGCAGTACGTCCGCAACGACGTGGCCACGACCCGCGGCACGTTCCGGGTCAAGGGCGACACCGTCGAGATCTTCCCCGTCTACCAGGAGCACGCCGTCCGGGTCGAGTTCTTCGGCGACGAGATCGAGCGGCTCATGACGCTGCACCCGCTGACCGGCGAGATCCTCAGCGACGACCAGGAGCTCTACGTCGGATCGGCGACGCACTACGCCGCCGGCCCGGCGACGATGCGCAAGGCCATCGAGACCATCAAGGTCGAGCTCGAGGAGCGCCTCGCCGAGCTCGAGGGCGAGGGCAAGCTGCTCGAGGCGCAGCGGCTGCGCATGCGCACGACCTATGACATCGAGATGATGGAGCAGGTCGGCACGTGCGCCGGCATCGAGAACTACTCGCGCCACATGGACCAGCGCGGTCCCGGCACCCCCGGCCACTGCCTGCTCGACTACTTCCCCGACGACTTCGTCCTGGTCGTCGACGAGTCGCACGTGACGATCCCGCAGATCGGTGCGATGTACGAGGGCGACATGTCGCGCAAGCGGTCGCTGGTCGAGCACGGCTTCCGACTCCCGAGCGCGATGGACAACCGTCCGCTCAAGTGGCCCGAGTTCCTCGAGCGCATCGGTCAGACGGTCTACCTCTCGGCCACACCGGGCACCTACGAGATGGAGAAGGTGCAGGGCGACGTCGTCGAGCAGATCATCCGTCCGACGGGCCTGATCGACCCCGAGGTCATCGTCAAGCCCACCAAGGGCCAGATCGACGACCTCATCACACAGATCCGCACGCGCACCGACAGGAACGAGCGCGTGCTGGTCACGACGCTGACCAAGAAGATGTCCGAGGACCTCACCGACTACCTGCTCGAGGCCGGTGTCCGCACCCGCTACCTGCACAGCGAGGTCGACACGCTGCGCCGGGTCGAGCTGCTGCGCGAGCTGCGCCTGGGCGAGTACGACGTCCTGGTCGGCATCAACCTGCTGCGCGAGGGCCTCGACCTGCCCGAGGTGAGCCTCGTGGCGATCCTCGACGCCGACAAGGAGGGCTTCCTCCGGTCGGGCCGCTCGCTCATCCAGACGATCGGCCGCGCGGCGCGCAACGTGTCGGGCCAGGTCATCATGTACGCCGACACCATCACCGACTCCATGGCGCTGGCGATCGACGAGACCAACCGTCGCCGCGAGAAGCAGGTCGCCTACAACACCGCGAACGGCATCGACCCGACGCCGCTGCGTCGCAAGATCGGCGACATCACCGACATGCTGGCCCGTGAGGACGCCGACACGGCGACGCTGCTGGCCGCGACGGGCGACAAGCGCCGCAAGGGCGCGCCCGTGCCGCTCGGTCAGCACACGGCCGACCTCGCCAACCTGCCGTCCGGCGAGCTCGCCGATCTCATCGAGCAGCTCAGCGAGCAGATGCGGGCCGCCGCGGCCGAGCTGCAGTTCGAGGTCGCCGCCCGTCTGCGCGACGAGATCGGCGACCTCAAGAAGGAGCTGCGCAGCATGCTCGAGGCGGGCGTCTAACAGCCACCGGCCGAGGTGCGGAGGCCGCCTGCTGGCGAAGCCTCGAAGCCGCGCATGATGTCCCTGTGACTGACGTCCTGCGCAACGACCGTGTCCAGGCATCGATCGACCCGACCCGGGGCGCCCGGCTCACGGGGCTGGTGGTCGACGGCCTGGAGCTGCTCGCCCACGCCGAGGACCCGACCGTCGACCCGGCGATCGCCGACGGCTGCTTCCCGATGGTGCCGTGGGCCGGGCGCGTGCGGGGCGGACGCCTCGCGACGCCCGACGGCGTCCGCCAGCTGCCGGTCAGTGATGACGGCAACGCCCTGCACGGCCTCGGCCACGTCGAGTCCTGGGACGTCGTGGCCGACGGCGCGTACCGCCTCGCGCTCGGCCCGCCGTGGCCCACGTCCGGCACGGCCGAGCTGACCTACCGGCTGCTCGACGACGGCCTCCGCATCGACCTGTCCTGGGACGACGCCACCGACTCAGCGTGCTCGATCGGCCTGCACCCGTGGTTCTCGCGACGCCTGACGTCCGGCGGCGACGCCGTCCTGTCGCTCGACGCCGAGGCGATGGTCGAGCGGGGTGACGACGGTCTGCCGACGGGTAGGCTCGTGCCGGCGACCGCCGGCCCGTGGGACGACTGCTTCCGCGTCGGCAGCTCGCCCGTCCTGACGTGGCCGGGCGCCCTCGAGCTGACGCTGGCCTCCAGCTCGCCGTGGTGGGTCGTCTACTCCGAGCCCGCCTCGACGATCTGCGTCGAGCCGCAGACGGTTCCGCCGGACGCGTTCGACCATCCCTCGCTGCAGCCGGAAGGTGGGTGGCCGCACAGCATCTGGTTCGAGCTGCGGGCCCGGCCGCTCTAGCACTGTTGGGAGATTCTGCTCGGTGTGTCAGCAGGTGACACCCATCCCCGATCCGGCCGGATCCGGGTCAAGGTGGTGAGGTCCGACCCCACCGCTAGGAGACTCCCCATGACCGTCACCGACGAGTTCGTCGAAGCCAACAAGTCCTACCAGGAGGGCTTCGACGGGCCGCTCCCGCTCCCGCCGGCCCGCAAGGTCGCCGTCGTCGCCTGCATGGACGCCCGGCTGGACCCCGCCAAGATCCTCGGCATCAACGAGGGCGACGCCCATGTCATCCGCAACGCCGGTGGCGTCGTCACCGAGGACGCGCTGCGCTCGCTCGCGATCAGCCAGCGCCTGCTCGGCACCGAGGAGATCGTCCTGATCCACCACACCGACTGCGGCATGGTGACGTTCAAGGACGACGAGTTCCGCCAGGGCATCGAGGCCGAGACCGGCATCCGTCCCACGTGGTCGTCCGAGGCGTTCCCCGACGCGGCCGCCGACGTGACGCAGGGCATCAACCGCATCAAGGCCAACCCGTTCATCCCGAAGAAGGACCAGGTCCGCGGGTTCGTGTTCGACGTCGCCACGGGCGCGATCGACGAGGTCTGACCGGCCGACCTCGTGAGCCCGGCGCGGGTGACCCGTCCCTCACGAGGTCGACGAGGCGAATCGGCGCCACGCCTGCAAGAATGGTCCGCGGAGGGGAGTATTCCCTGATCGCAACGCCGTCATCACGGTGACTCCCAGCAGTCACCCGGTCTTGCGGGCCGACCGGTGCACCCCACTCACCGTGCGGCGGAAGAGACCTCCGGCGTTTTGACGACCGGAGGACATCCCTTGAACGTATCCACCACCGAATGGGCCATCACGATCGGCGTGACGATCGCGGTGCTCCTGTTCGACATCATCATCGTGGCTCGCAAGCCGCACGAGCCCTCGATGAAGGAGTGCGCGCTCTACCTGAGCATCTACGTGGGGCTGGCCGTCGCATTCGGCATCTGGGTCTGGTCGTACCACAACGTGCCCGGCAAGGACGGCGACTACGGCCTGCAGTTCTTCGCCGGCTGGCTCACCGAGTACAGCCTGTCGATCGACAACCTGTTCATCTTCATCATCATCATGGCGAGCTTCAAGGTGCCGAGGAAGCTCCAGCAGGAGGCCCTCCTGGTCGGTATCGTCATCGCGCTCATCTTCCGCGCGATCTTCATCGCCATCGGTGCAGTCGCCATCGAGCAGGTCTCGTGGATCTTCTACATCTTCGGCGCGTTCCTGCTCTACACGGGCTGGAACCTGGTGCGGGACACCGAGCACGACGACGACGGCGAGAACGCCGTCGTCAAGCTCGCGCGCAAGCGGTTCACGGTGTCGGAGAACTGGGACGGGCTCAAGCTCTTCGTCAAGGAGAACGGCAAGCGCGCCATCACGCCGATGTTCCTCGTGATCATCGCGCTCGGCACGACCGACCTGCTCTTCGCGCTCGACTCGATCCCGGCGATCTACGGCCTCACGCAGGAGCCCTACCTGGTCTTCACGGCCAACGTGTTCGCGCTGATGGGCCTTCGCCAGCTGTACTTCCTGCTGGGCGGGCTGCTCACGAAGCTCATCTACCTGTCGCAGGGTCTCGCGGTGCTGCTGGGCTTCATCGGCGTCAAGCTGATCCTGCACGCGCTGCACGAGAACGAGCTGCCGTTCATCAACGGCGGCGAGCACGTCAAGGTCTACGACATCCCGACGATCCTGAGCCTGGTGGTGATCGTCGGCATCCTGTCGATCACCGCGATCGTCAGCCTCATCGTGTCCGGCCGCCGCGAGCGCGCCGGGCTCAACGCCGACGGCACCGAGAAGGTCGAGGCCTCGCCCTCGTCCGACGACAACGCCTGACGCACCACCTGCACGCAGAACGACCGGCCTCCACAAGGGAGGCCGGCCGTTCTGTTCGTGCGGGGTGCCTACTCGATCTCGTCGGTCAGCTCCCCGAGGTCACCCGAGTCGGTGCCGGTGGCCTTGTTGACCAGCAGCGTGACGCCCCACAGCGCGACGCCGATCAGCATCATGACGCCGGCGATCTTGTAGACCTCGCTGTCGCGGTCGACCCACGGGCCGGCCAGGAACAGGCACAGGATCGCCGCGACGGCGGGCAGCTGGCCGGGGGACTGGAAGTACGACTTCGAGGCGGGATCGCGGCGGCGGCGCAGGACGACGCAGCAGATGTTGACGACCGCGAAGACGCACAGGAGCAGCAGCGACGTGACGTTCGACAGGTTCGCGACGACGTTGCTGTCGGGGTCGCGCGTCACGTACAGGATGAGGCCGAGGGCCAGGGCGGTCGAGAACGCGATGCTGACGTACGGGGTGCGGCGGCCCGGCAGGACGGCGCCCAGCTGCTTGGGCAGCACCCGCTGGCGCGACATGCCGTACAGGAGCCGGCTGGCCATCAGCATGTTGATCAGGGCGGTGTTGGCGACCGCGAAGACGGCCAGGAACGGGAAGACCTTGTCGATCGGGAAGTCCGGGGCGCCCTTCGACACGACCTCCAGCAGGGCCCGTCCTTCGGAGTCGGCGATGGTCTTGAGCTCCGGCGCGGTCAGCACGCTGACGACCGACACGGCGACGAGCATGTACAGGATCACGGCGATGCCGAGACCGGTCAGCATCGTGCGGGGGAAGATCTTCCGCGGGTTCTCGACCTCCTCGACCATGTTGACGGCGTCCTCGAAGCCCACCATCGCGAAGAACGCGATCGACGTCGCTGCCGTGACGGCGAGGAACATGCCCTTGTCCTGGTAGTCGCTGAAGTCGACCAGCTCGCCCATGTCGGCATCGCCCTGCGCGATGACGAAGAAGCCGACGCCGATCACGATGCACAGCGCGGTGACCTCGACCAACGTCAGGATGACGTTGAACTTGACGCTCTCGCCGACTCCCCGCAGGTTGATCAGCGCCAGCAGGAGCATGAAGCCCATCGCGATCGCCGTGATGGCGCCCGAGCTCAGCGGCGCGTCGATCCAGCCGTTGATCTCGAGGCCGCCGGAGAAGTTGTCGGCCAGGGTCTTCGCGGACGTCGAGGCGCTCGTGATGCCCGAGCAGACGACGGCGAACGCCACGATGAAGGTGACGAAGTGCACGCCGAACGCCTTGTGGGCGTACAGGGCCGCACCGGCCGCCTGGGGGAACTTGGTGACCAGCTCGAGGTACGACAGGGCTGTCAGCGTGGCGACGACGAACGCCAGCAGGAACGGCAGCCAGACGATGCCGCCGACCTGTCCGGCCATCTGCCCGGTGACGGCGTAGATGCCGGCGCCGAGGATGTCACCCACGATGAACAACAAGAGGAGCCGGGGCCCCATGACCCTCTTCAGCTCGGTCGGCGGTCCGGTTTCCGCGGTATCGGTGCTCATGAGACTCCTCAGTAAAGGCGTGCGATGGGCGGCAGTTTCGTCTCACCCTCTACCGGCTGGCTCGAACCTGCAAGCGAGCCGTGTAGTTTCGTCTGCGTGGTAGACGTCAAGGGGAGAGTTCGCCGCTGGGTCGGAAGGATGCTCGTCAAACGCATCCAGAAGAACGGAATCGACCTCAGCGCGCTGTCCTTCATCCCCGAAGAGACCAAGATCCCGCTGCAGCGGGACGTCATGGACCCCTTGCCGAAGATCGCCGAATGGCGAGCCGCGGAGCCGATGCGCAAGCTCGAGCTGCCGTTCACCTTCACGGCGTACCTCGTGACGGGCCACGACGAGGCGCGGACGATCCTGACCGACCGCGACAGCTACAGCAACGACATCCGGCACCTGTTCCACGGCGACGGACCCGCGACGGCCGACGACATCGGCGGGCTGGGCTTCACCGACCCGCCGCTGCACACCCGCCTGCGCAAGATCGTCACCCCCGAGTTCACGATGCGCCGGCTGGCCCGCCTCGAGCCGATGATCACGGAGTTCGTCGACGCGCAGCTCGACGCGCTGGAGGCCGAGGGGTCCGGATCCGACCTCTGCAAGGCCGTCGCGTTCCCCATCCCGTTCCAGACGATCTGTGCGCTGCTCGGTCTCGACTACGCCGACAGCCAGGCGTTCGCGAAGCTCGGCAGCGACCGGTTCGACGCGACGAACGGTGGCGCCGCCGCGTTCGGTGCGGTGTCCGACCAGCGCAAGTTCTTGTTCGAGGCCGTCGCCCGCCAGCGCGAGGTGCCCGGTCCGGGCCTGCTCGGCCAGATCATCCGCGACGAGGGCGACGCGATCAGCGACTTCGACCTGGCCGGTCTGGCCGACGGCATCTTCACCGGGGGGTTCGAGACCACCGCCGGCATGATCGCGCTCAGCACGATCGTGCTGCTCCGCGATCCCGCCTACGCCGACCTGATGCGCAGCGGCACGCCCGAGGACGTCGACCGGGTCGTCGAGGAGCTGCTGCGCTACCTCTCGGTGGTCCAGGTCGCGTTCCCGCGGTTCGCGAAGCAGGACATGGAGCTCTTCGGCCAGCAGGTCAAGGCCGGCGACGTCATCCTCGCGTCGCTGAATGGTGCCAACCGCGATCCGAAGCAGGCGGGTGACAACCCCGAGGAGTTCGATCCGCTGCGCGTCCCGAGGAGCGGGCACCTCGCGTTCGGACACGGCATCCACCGCTGCATCGGCGCCGAGCTGGCCCGCATGGAGCTGCGCATCGCCCTGCCGCGCCTCTTCCGGCGGTTCCCCGATCTGGCCCTCGCGAAGCCGCAGGAGGAGCTGACGTTCCGCCAGCTGTCGTTCGTCTACGGCGTCGACGAGCTCCCGGTCAGCTTCTGACCGTGCCGGCCTCCCACGCCGAGACCGCCCGCGACATCGAGGCGTGGTTCGACGACCACGGGCTGCCGTACTTCACGGGCGACCAGGCCGACACGGTCGAGGGCTGGCTGTCGAGCAAGCGGATCGTCGCGGTCATCGTCCTGATCGTCGGGGCCGCCGTGGCGTCCGGCGTCCTCGTCGGGGGCGTGTGGGCCGATCGCGGCTCGCTCGGGACGGCCGTCGGCGTGCTGGTCTTCCTGGTGCTCCTCGGGCTGTTCGCCGGCCGGCTGCTCCGCATGGGGACGATGCTGCGGTGGGCCGTGCGCCGGACGTTCGGGTCGCTCGGGCTGATGTTCCCGCTGCTGACCCGGGCGTTGCCGCTGCTGCTGCTCGCGGTGACGTTCCTGTTCATCAACGCCGAGGTCTGGCAGGTCGCGGCGCTGATGTCGCGCCAGGTGCTGTGGATCGCCGTGGCGTTCTTCGGCGTCATCGCGATGGTGTTCCTCCTCGTCCGCCTGCCGGAGGAGGTGCGGGAGGTCGAGCGCGATGTCGTCGGCGACCGGGTCGCCGAGTGCGCCGCCGGGACGCCCGCCGAGGAGGCCGCGCACCACGTCACGGCGGTGCCGCCCGACCTGCCCAGGTTCGCGCGGGCCAACCTCGTCCTGGTGCTGCTGTTCAACCAGGCCGTCCAGGTCCTGCTGCTGAGCCTCGGGCTGTTCGCGTTCTTCGTCGTCTTCGGCTCGCTCACGATCCCCGACGCCACGGTCATGGCGTGGACGGGGGAGCCCGTCACCGACCTGCCGTCGACGCTCGGCCGCCACATCCCCGTGACCAACGAGCTGTGGCAGGTCTCGGTGTTCCTGTCGGCGTTCGCGGGGCTGTACTTCACGGTCTACGCCGTGACGGACGAGACCTACCGGTCGCAGTTCTTCGCCGGCGTCTCGACCGAGCTCGAGCAGGCGGTCGCCGTCAACGCCGTCTACGTCACGCTGTCGCGGGAGACGCCCTAGACCTCGGTGCCGGGGGACTCGTCGATCGGGTCGCCGGACGCGCACTGGTTGAGCGTGATCGCCTTGTTCCGGGCGAAGCTCTCCGAGCTGCGGGCCGCCTCCGGGTACTTGTCGGGCGCGAGATCGGCGTAGTACTCGACGGCGTCGAGCAGCGCATCGGCGGCCGGCTCGTCGTTGACCCTCGCGTAGACCTCGGCGGGCACCCTGGCCTTCTCGAAGTGCTCGACGGTGCCGGGGTAGTCCTGACGGTTGAAGTCGTCGATGCCCGCACGGACCTCCTCGCACGTCATCTGCACGGCGTCCTCGGCGGACAGGGTGGACGACGTGGCCGGCTCGGACTCGCCGTCGCCGCCGGCGCAGGCCGTCAGCAGCAGGAGCGCCGCCACCGCGACCAGGGTCCTCATGCCTCAACGCTAGGCGCTGGACGCCGATCCGCTACTCGAGACCAGGACCGACTAGAACACGTGTTCGAATGGTCGTATCCTTCGAGGGTGAACCCCAACGGCTCGATCAACGGACGCCCGCTGGCTCCCGCCGACCCGTACGCCGTCCAGGTTCCGGAGCCGCCGCCGGTCTACCACGTGTGGGTCAACCTCTCGAACCTCACGACGCAGGTCTCGCAGGAGTATCCCGGCCTCGTGCTCGGCTGGCGGCGGACGTCCGACGGCTACGAGGCGCAGGTCGTCTACGTCGTGCCGAGTCGGACGCAGCGGCACAGCGACGCCTCGCAGATCGCGTGGCTGCCGGCCAGCAAGCTGAAGCCGCGCACGTGAGTCCTGTCGGGGTCGCGTCCTACCGTGGGGGCATGAGCACCTACACCTCACGACACATCGTCGAGACGATCGATCGCGATCCCGCCGATGTCTACGCCTACGTGTCCGACCCGCGCACGCTTCCCGCGTGGGCCTCCGGGCTCAGCACGACCATCTCGCTCGTCGACGACGAGTGGGTGGCCGAGTCCGACCTCGGACGCATCACCGTCGAGTTCGCCCCCGACAACCCGTACGGCGTGCTCGACCACGTCGTCACGCTGCCCGACGGCACCCAGGTCACCAACCCGCTGCGGGTCGTCGCCAACGGCGACGGCAGCGACGTCGTGTTCAGTCTCTTCCAGCTGCCACCCGCCGACCTCGACGCATTCGAGGCCGACGCGGCGGCGGTGACACGAGACCTGGCGAGGCTCAAGGTCCTGCTGGAGAGCGACGCTCAGTAGGCCCGTTCGCGCCACTCCGCCAGGTGCGGACGCTCGACGCCGAGCGTGGTGTCGTGGCCGTGTCCCGGGTAGACGCGGGTGTCGTCGGCGAACCGGCGGAAGATCTTGGTCTCGACCTCGTCGATCAGCGTCGTGAAGTCCTCGGGCGACCAGGTCTTGCCGACCCCGCCCGGGAACAGCGAGTCACCGGTGAAGAGGTGCACGATGCCGTCCGGGTCGTCGTAGGCCAGCACGATCGAGCCGGGGGTGTGACCGGCGATCTCGATGACCTCGAGCTCGCACGAGCCGACGCGCACGCGGGCACCCGTCTGCACACGGACGTCGACCGGCACGGGCAGCTCGTCGGCGTCGAGCTCGCCGGCGATGGTCTCCGCGCCGGTCGACTCCACCAGGGTCTCGAGCGCCTGCCAGTGGTCGCCGTGTCGGTGCGTCGTGACGATCCGGGCCAGGCCGTCGTCGCCGACAAGGTCCGCCAGGCGGTCGTGCTCGTTCGCGGCGTCGATGAGGATCTGCTCGCCGGTGAGGACGCACCGCAGCAGATAGGCGTTGTTGTTCATCTCGCCGACCGCGATCTTGGTGATCTGCAGGTCGCCAGCAGGCTGCACGTCGGCCGGACCGCCGACCTCGACTTCTCCGGTGTAGGTCATGGCCACAGCCTGCCAGAGGCCTCCGTCCGTCGGGCGGTGGCTGAGCCACGCACCGGGGGCGCGGCCGCCGGTGGGCGGTGGCGCAGACACGTATCCCGACGCCGATACGTGGCCCGGCCACCGCCTCCGGGACGGACACGTGGCCCAGCCACCGCCCTCATCAGAGCCGGTGTGACCAGTCCGACCCGTCGCTCGGAAAGAAACTGTCGGACCGCGTCGTTACGATGACGTGGGGCAGAGTTCTGCCCTCGACCACCAATCTTTTCAGGGGAGCCAGTGACCGATCGCCTCGTCATCCGCGGCGCACGAGAGCACAACCTCAAGGACGTCTCGCTCGATCTTCCGCGTGACTCCCTGATCGTGTTCACGGGCCTGTCCGGGTCCGGCAAGTCGTCCTTGGCGTTCGACACGATCTTCGCCGAGGGACAGCGGCGCTACGTCGAGTCGCTGTCGGCGTACGCACGGCAGTTCCTCGGTCAGATGGACAAGCCCGACGTCGACTTCATCGAGGGCCTGTCGCCGGCGGTCTCGATCGACCAGAAGTCCACGAGCCGCAACCCGCGGTCGACGGTCGGCACGATCACCGAGGTCTACGACTACCTGCGCCTGCTCTACGCGCGCGCCGGACGTCCGCACTGCCCGACGTGTGGTGAGCCGATCGCGAAGCAGACCCCGCAGCAGATCGTTGACAGCATCATGACGGGCGAGGAGGGCACCCGGTTCCAGGTGCTCGCACCGGTCATCCGGGGCCGCAAGGGCGAGTACACCGAGCTGTTCCGCCAGCTGCAGACGCAGGGCTTCAGCCGCACCGTCGTCGACGGCGAGGTGCACATGCTGGCCGACGAGCCACCGACGCTGGCCAAGCAGAAGAAGCACACGATCGACGTCGTCGTCGACCGCCTCCAGGTCAAGGGCAGCTCGAAGCAGCGGCTCACCGAGTCGGTCGAGACCGCGCTCAACCTCGCCGACGGGCTGGTCATCATCGACTACGTCGACGTCGACGCGAAGGACGAGAACCGCACGCGCCGCTTCTCCGAGAAGCTCGCCTGTCCCAACGACCACCCGCTCGAGGTCGACGAGCTCGAGCCGCGGTCGTTCTCGTTCAACGCCCCGTTCGGCGCGTGCCCGGAGTGCCACGGCCTCGGCACACGCATGGAGGTCGACCCCGAGCTGGTCGTGCCCGACGATGCCAAGTCGCTCAACGACGGGGCCGTCGTCCCGTGGGCCTCGGCCCACGTCGCCGACTACTACTCGCGCCTCATCGGCGCGCTGGCCGACGAGCTGGGCTTCAGCGCCGACACGCCGTGGGGCGATCTGTCCGACGAGGTGCAGACGGCGATCCTGCACGGTCACTCGACCAAGGTCCACGTCCGCTACAAGAACCGGTACGGCCGGGTGCGGGCGTACTTCACCGAGTTCGAGGGCGCGATCACCTACATCGAGCGCCGTCACGCCGAGACCGACTCCGAGACCAGCAAGGAGCGCCTCGAGGGCTTCATGCGCGAGGTGCCGTGCCGCGTGTGCAAGGGCACCCGGCTGCGTCCGGTCATCCTGGCGGTCAACCTCAACTCCACCGAGCACGGCCCCAAGAACATCGCCGAGGTATCGGCGCTGTCGATCCGCGACGCCGCCGACTACCTGGCGACCCTCGAGATGAGTGACCGCGAGCGCCAGATCGGCGAGCGGGTGCTCAAGGAGATCAACGAGCGGCTGCGCTTCCTGCTCGACGTCGGCCTGCACTACCTCGCGCTCGACCGCGCCGCCGGCTCGCTGTCCGGTGGCGAGGCGCAGCGCATCCGTCTGGCCACCCAGATCGGCGCCGGCCTGGTCGGCGTGCTGTACGTCCTCGACGAGCCGTCGATCGGTCTGCACCAGCGCGACAACCAGCGACTCATCGAGACGCTGGTGCGCCTGCGCGACCTCGGCAACACCTTGATCGTCGTCGAGCACGACGAGGACACGATCCGCGCCGCCGACTGGGCGGTCGACATCGGTCCCGGCGCCGGCGAGCACGGCGGCCAGGTCATCGTGTCGGGTCCGGTCCAGGAGCTCTACGACAGCGAGCACTCGCTGACGGGTCAGTACCTGTCCGGACGCAAGTCGATCCCGGTGCCGGCCAAGCGGCGCAAGAAGGTCAAGGGCCGTGAGCTCACGGTGCGCGGCGCCAAGGAGAACAACCTCCGCGACATCGACGTCAGCTTCCCGCTCGGCATGTTCGTCGCCGTCACGGGCGTCTCCGGCTCCGGCAAGTCGAGCCTCGTCAACGACATCCTCTATACGCAGCTCGCGCGCACGATCTACGGCGCACGGACGATCCCCGGCCGGCACCGCACCATCACGGGCCTCGACGAGGTCGACAAGGTCATCCACGTCGACCAGTCGCCGATCGGCCGCACGCCGCGCTCCAACCCGGCCACCTACACGGGTGTCTTCGACCACGTCCGCAAGCTGTTCGCGCAGACGCCCGAGGCCAAGATGCGTGGCTACCTGCAGGGACGCTTCTCGTTCAACGTCAAGGGCGGCCGCTGCGAGGCGTGCTCCGGCGACGGCACGATCAAGATCGAGATGAACTTCCTGCCCGACGTGTACGTGCCGTGCGAGGTGTGCCACGGTGCCCGCTACAACCGCGAGACGCTCGAGGTCCACTACAAGGGCAAGTCCATCGCCGACGTGCTCGACATGCCGATCGAGGAGGCCGTCGACTTCTTCGAGGCCATCCCGGTCATCGCCCGTCACCTCCGCACGCTGGTCGAGGTCGGCCTCGGCTACGTCCGTCTCGGGCAGCCGGCGACGACGTTGTCCGGTGGCGAGTCGCAGCGCGTCAAGCTCTCGGCCGAGCTGCAGAAGCGGTCGACCGGCCGCACGGTCTACGTCCTCGACGAGCCCACGACGGGCCTGCACTTCGAGGACATCCGCAAGCTGCTGCTCGTCCTGCAGCGCATCGTCGACACCGGCAACTCGGTCATCGTCATCGAGCACAACCTCGACGTCATCAAGACCGCCGACTGGGTCATCGACATGGGTCCCGAGGGCGGCAGCGGTGGCGGCATGCTCGTCGCCGAGGGCACGCCGGAGCAGGTCGCCGCCAACGACGCCAGCTACACCGGCTCGTTCCTCAAGCCCCTGCTGACGACCTCGTAGGCTGGGTCGGTGGCAGATCCAGCAACCTATCGACCGGCACCGGGGGAGATCCCGACGGCGCCGGGGGTCTACCGCTTCCGCGACGACGAGCGCCGCGTCATCTACGTCGGCAAGGCCAAGTCGCTGCGGCCGCGGCTGAGCTCGTACTTCCAGGACATCAGCAACCTGCACCAGCGCACGCAGCAGATGGTCACGACGGCCAGCTCGGTCGAGTGGACCGTCGTCGGCACCGAGGTCGAGGCGCTGGCGCTCGAGTACTCCTGGATCAAGGAGTTCGACCCGCGGTTCAACGTCAAGTACCGCGACGACAAGTCGTACCCGTGGCTCGCCGTCACGGTGAGCGAGGAATTCCCGCGGGTCACGGTCATGCGGGGCGCGCAGCGCAAGGGCGTCCGCTACTTCGGTCCGTACGGCCACGCGTGGGCCATCCGCGACACCGTCGACACGCTGCTGCGCGTGTTCCCGATGCGCTCCTGCTCCGCCGGGGTGTTCCGCCGGTCCAAGGCGATCGGCCGACCGTGCCTGCTGGGTGACATCGGCAAGTGCGCCGCGCCGTGCGTCGGCCGCGTGACCCCCGACGAGCACCGGGCGATCGTCAACGACTTCCTGGCGTTCATGGGCGGTCAGACCGCCGGGTTCACCAAGCGCATCGAGACCAAGATGCTCGAGGCGTCCGGGCGCGAGGAGTACGAGCTCGCCGCCAAGCTGCGCGACGACCTCGGCGCGCTGCAGCGGGTGCTCGAGAAGCAGACGGTCGTCTTCGGCGACGGCACCGACGCCGACGTGCTCGGCTTCGTCGACGACCCGCTCGAGATCGCCGTCCAGATCTTCTCGGTCCGGGGCGGACGCATCCGCGGCCAGCGCGGCTGGGTCGCCGAGAAGGCCGACGAGGCGGAGTTTCCCGAGCTCGTCCAGCGAGCCCTCATGACGCTCTACCAGGACGCCAACGCGGCCGCCGTCCCCCGCGAGGTGCTCGTGCCGGCGATGCCTGCCGACGCCGACATCGTCACCGAGCTGCTCAGCGAGCGGCGCGAGGGTCCCGTCACGATCCGCGTGCCCAAGCGCGGTGACAAGCGCGCCCTCATGCAGACCGTCGAGCAGAACGCCAAGCAGTCGCTGATGCGGCACAAGATGAAGCGCACGTCCGACCTCACGGCGCGCAGCCTGGCGCTCGAGGAGATCCAGGCGGCGCTCGATCTCGAGACGGCGCCCCTGCGCATCGAGTGCTACGACATCTCCAACCTCGGGGCCACCGAGACCGTGGCGTCGATGGTGGTCTTCGAGGACGGGCTGCCCCGCAAGTCCGAGTACCGCCGCTTCACGATCCGCAACGAGGGACAGAGCGACGTCGCCGCGATGCACGAGGTCATCACCCGTCGGTTCAGCGCCCTGCTGCGTGCCCGCGAGGACAACGACGAGGACGGACCGGGCATCGACCCCGAGACCGGCAAGCCCAAGCGGTTCGCCTACACGCCGGCGCTCGTGGTGGTCGACGGCGGACCGCCGCAGGTCGCCGCGGCGCACCAGGCGATGCAGGAGCTCGGCATCACCGACATCGCCCTGGTCGGCCTCGCCAAGCGGCTCGAGGAGGTGTGGCTGCCCGACGACGACGATCCCGTCATCCTGCCGCGCACCAGCGAGGGGCTCTACCTGCTGCAGCGCCTGCGCGACGAGGCGCACCGGTTCGCGATCGGGCACCACCGCGGACGGCGCAGCAAGTCGATGATCGAGAGCGTTCTCGACCCCGTCGCCGGCCTCGGTCCGAGCCGGCGCAAGGCACTGCTCAAGACGTTCGGCTCGGTCAAGAAGCTGCGAGCCGCCTCGGCCGAGGAGATCGCGACCGTCCCCGGCATCGGCGCGACTACGGCACAATCCATCGTGGAGGCACTCGCGACCGGCGAGCGGGCGCCGACCATCAACACCGCGACCGGCGAGATCTTGGAGGACAGTTGACCCAGCTCAGCCAGTTCGTGCTCGTGACGGGCATGACCGGCGCCGGTCGCGGATCGGCGGCCAAGGTCCTCGAGAAGCTCGGGTACTACGTCATCGACAACATCCCTCCGGAGCTGCTGATCGGTGCCGTCGAGACGATCCAGAAGTCCGACGACATCGACAAGCTCGCGGTCGTCGTCGACGCCCGGTCGCGGGAGTTCTTCGGCGGCCTGGTCGAGGCCTTGGAGTCGTTGCGCGACATCGGGGTGAGCTCGCGGGTCCTGTACCTCGAGGCGTCCGACGAGGTCCTCGTGCGCCGCCAGGAGGCGGCCCGCCGTCCCCATCCGCTGAGCCACGAGGGACGCCTCATGGATGGCTTCGACCGCGAGCGCGAGCTGCTGCGCCGCATCCGGGGCCGGGCCGACATCGTCGTCGACACCACCAACCTCAACGTCCACCAGCTCGGCCAGCGGGTCCACGCCGCGTTCGAGGACGCCGACTCCGGCATGCGGGCGTCGGTCATGTCGTTCGGGTTCAAGTACGGCATCCCGATCGACGCCGACATGGTCGCCGACCTGCGGTTCCTGCCCAACCCGTTCTGGGTCGACGACCTGCGTCCGCTCAGCGGCCTCGACCTGCCGGTCAGCCAGTACGTGCTGGGCCAGCCCCGCGCCGAGGAGTTCCTCGAGCAGTACGAGAAGCTCGTGGCGCTCCTCACGGGCGGCTACCTCAACGAGGACAAGCACTTCCTGACCATCGCGATCGGCTGCACGGGCGGCCGACATCGCAGTGTCGCGATGTCCGAGGCATTCGCCGAGCGGCTGCGCGCCCAAGGCGTCCGAACCCTGGTCGTCCACCGCGACCTCGGTCGCGAGTGATCGCGCGTCCACCCCGTCCCGAGAGGCCCGAACGGTTCGAGGGTGACCTGAAGGTCGTCTCGCTCGGGGGAGGCCACGGCCTCGCGGCGAGCCTGTCGGCCCTGCGCCGGCTCACCACCGAGCTCACGGGGGTCGTGACGGTCGCCGACAACGGCGGCTCGTCCGGACGCCTGCGCGACGAGCTCGGCGGTCTGCCACCGGGCGACCTGCGCATGGCGCTGGCCGCGCTGTGCGGCGACGACGAGTGGGGACGCACGTGGGCCAGCCTGCTGCAGCACCGGTTCGCCGGAGAGGGCCCGCTCGCCGGCCACGCCGTCGGCAACCTGCTGATCGCCGCCCTGTGGGACCAGCACGACCACGTCGCGGGCCTCGACCTCGTCGGTGACCTGCTCGGCGCGCAGGGGCGGGTCCTGCCGATGTCGTCGGTACCGCTCGACATCGAGGCCGACGTCCACCTGCGGTCGGCCCCCGACCGGCTGACGCTGGTGCGCGGCCAGGTGGAGGTGGCCTCGACCGACGGCCAGGTCGTCAGCGTGCGGCTCGACCCCGGCGACCCGCCGGCCTGTCCCGAGGCGGTGCAGGCCGTCGAGTCCGCCGACTGGGTCGTCGTCGGCCCGGGCTCGTGGTTCACGAGCGTCATGCCGACGCTGCTGGTGCCGGGTCTGCGCGACGCCCTCATCGCGACCCCGGCCAGGCGCGTCCTCGTGCTCAACCTCGCCGAGCAGCACGGCGAGACCGAGGGCCTGAGCCCGACCGATCACCTCGACGTCCTGGCGGCGCACGCACCCGAGCTGCGCCTCGACGCGGTCATCGCCGACACGAGCCTCGTTGACACGCGTGGCACTCTGGAGTCGACGGCTCGTGCCCTGGGCGCGCGGCTGTTCGTGTCGGACGTCTCGGCCGGTCCTGGTGCCGACCAGCACGACCCGGCGCGGCTCGCGGCCGCGTTCGGGCACGTGATGCGGCAGGCGTAAAGTGACCATCTTCATCTCGACTACCTAGGGGAAAATCTGCATGGCGATGACGGCGCAGGTGAAGGCAGAGCTGGCCAGCACCACCATCACGAAGTCGTGCTGTCGCAAGGCCGAGGTGTCCTCGATCCTGCGCTTCTCCGGCGGCCTGCACATCGTCTCCGGACGCATCGTGGTCGAGGCCGAGCTCGACACCGGCGCAGCGGCCCGACGCCTCCGCAAGGACATCGCCGAGATCTACGGGCACGACAGCGAGATCCTCGTGATGCAGAACGCCGGTATCCGCAAGGACACCCACTACGTCGTCCGCGTCTCGAAGGACGGTGAGGCGCTCGCGCGTCAGACCGGCCTCATCGACGGCAGCGGGCGCCCGATCCGTGGCCTCCCGCCGCAGGTCGTCTCCGGCTCGTCGTGCGACGCCGTCGCCGCGTGGCGCGGCACGTTCCTCGCGCACGGCTCGCTGACCGAGCCCGGACGCTCGTCAGCCCTCGAGGTCAGCTGCCCCAGTCCCGAGGCCGCCCTCGCGCTGGTCGGCGCCGCCCGCCGCGTCGGCATCAGCGCCAAGGCCCGTGAGGTCCGCGGCGTCGACCGTGTCGTGATCCGCGACGGCGAGGCCATCGGCGCCCTCCTCACGCGTCTCGGTGCGCACGAGTCGCTGCTGGCCTGGGAGGAGCGCCGCATGCGTCGCGAGGTCCGCGCCACGGCCAACCGCCTGGCCAACTTCGACGACGCCAACCTGCGTCGTTCGGCCCGCGCGGCCGTCGCCGCCGGCGCCCGTGCCCAGCGCGCGCTCGAGATCCTCGGCGAGGAGGTGCCCGACCACCTCAAGATGGCCGGCACGCTGCGCGTCGAGCACCGGCAGGCCAGCCTCGAGGAGCTCGGACAGCTGCACGAGCCGGCCCTGACGAAGGACGCCATCGCGGGCCGCATCCGGCGCCTGCTGGCCATGGCCGACAAGCTGGCCGAGGAGCTCGGCATCCCCGACACCGAGTCGAGCCTGGGCGACGAGGCCCTCGTGGACGACTGAGTGCGGACGATCGAGACGTCCGACACGTAGGTGACTCGCCGGTAGGGGAGTCACCTCGGTAGGGTGGCACCGTTACCCACCCGATCCAGCAGGAGATCAGTTTCCCGTGACCGTACGCGTAGGCATCAATGGATTTGGCCGCATCGGCCGCAACTTCTTCCGCGCGGCACGTGCCGCCGGGGCTGACATCGAGATCGTCGCCGTCAACGACCTGACGGACAACAAGACGCTCGCCCACCTGCTCAAGTACGACTCGATCCTCGGCCGCCTCGACGCCGACGTCACGTTCGACGACGAGGCCATCTACGTCGGCGACCAGAAGATCGCCGCGTTCGCCGAGCGCGACCCGGCCAAGCTCGACTGGGCCAGCGTCGGTGTCGACATCGTGATCGAGTCGACGGGCTTCTTCACGGACGCCACGAAGGCCAAGGCGCACGTCGACGGCGGTGCCAAGAAGGTCATCATCTCGGCGCCGGCCAAGAACGAGGACATCACGGTCGTGATGGGTGTCAACCACGAGCTCTACGACCCGGCCGCGCACACCGTGATCTCGAACGCGTCGTGCACGACCAACTGCCTCGCACCGATGGCCAAGGCGCTCAACGACGGCCTCGGCATCGAGAAGGGCCTGATGACGACGATCCACGCGTACACGCAGGACCAGAACCTGCAGGACGCGCCGCACAGCGACCTGCGTCGCGCCCGCGCCGCCAACCTGAGCATCATCCCGACGTCGACCGGCGCCGCCAAGGCCGTCAGCCTCGTGCTGCCGGAGCTCAAGGGCAAGCTCGACGGCTACGCGCTGCGCGTGCCGGTGCCGACGGGCTCGGCCACCGACCTGACGTTCACCGCCTCGCGCGAGACCACGGTCGAGGAGGTCAACCAGATCGTCAAGGACGCCGCCGAGGGCGCGATGAAGGGCTTCCTCGTCTACACCGAGGACGAGATCGTGTCGGCCGACATCGTGACCGACCCGTCGTCGTGCATCTTCGACTCCGGCCTCACCAAGGTCATCGGCGACCAGGTCAAGGTCGTCGGCTGGTACGACAACGAGTGGGGCTACTCCAACCGCCTGGCCGACCTGGTCGTCCACGTCGGCGCCACGCTCTAAGCCGTGCAGACGGTCTCAGACCTCGGCGACCTCCGCGGCAAGCGGGTCCTCGTCCGCAGCGACCTCAACGTGCCGCTCGACGGCGCGCGCATCACCGATGACGGTCGCGTCCGCGCGAGCGTCCCCACGATCAAGAAGCTGGCCGACGCGGGAGCACGCGTGCTGGTGACGGCGCACCTCGGACGTCCCGACGGTGTGCCCAACCAGGACTACTCGCTGGCACCGGTCGCCGAGCGGCTCGCCGAGCTGCTCGGCACCCCGGTGCTGTTCGCCAACGACACCGTCGGCGTCGAGGCGCACCGCATCTCCGCGGCGCTCCAGGACGGCCAGGTGGCGGTGCTGCAGAACGTCCGCTTCAACCCGGGCGAGACCAGCAAGGACGACGCCGAGCGCGGCGCGTTCGCCGATGAGCTCGCCTCGCTGGCCGACGTGTTCGTGTCCGACGGGTTCGGGGTCGTGCACCGCAAGCAGGCCAGCGTCTACGACATCGCGACCCGTCTGCCGGCCGCGGTCGGCGAGCTGGTCGAGGCCGAGGTCACGGTGCTCGAACGCCTGACCGAGAGCCCCGAGCGTCCGTACACCGTGGTGCTCGGCGGGTCGAAGGTCTCCGACAAGCTGGGTGTCATCGACAATTTGCTCGAGAAGGCCGACAACCTGCTGATCGGCGGGGGCATGGTCTTCACGTTCCTGAAGGCGCAGGGTCACGAGGTGGGCCAGTCCCTCCTCGAGGACGACCAGCTCGACATCGCCAAGGGCTACATCGAGCAGGCCGAGGCCCAGGGCGTCCGGCTCGTGCTCCCGACCGACATCGTCGTCGCCCCGGCGTTCGCCGACGCCGACGCGTCGACCGTCGCGGCCGACGCGATCCCGTCCGACCAGCTGGGCCTCGACATCGGGCCCGAGTCGTCGGCGGCGTTCGCCGAGATCATCCGCGGCTCGAGGACCGTCTTCTGGAACGGCCCCATGGGCGTGTTCGAGATGGCGTCGTTCGCGGCCGGCACCAAGGCCGTCGCCCAGGCCCTGACCGAGGTCGACGGACTCTCGGTCGTCGGCGGGGGAGACTCGGCTGCGGCCGTCCGCCAGCTGGGCTTCGACGACGACCAGTTCGGTCACATCTCGACCGGTGGCGGGGCGAGTCTTGAGTACCTGGAGGGCAAGACCCTGCCCGGCCTCGCCATTCTCGATTCGCAGAGCCTCGAAGGGAACTGACATGACCTCCGCACGCAGGCCGCTGATGGCGGGCAACTGGAAGTCCAACCTCAACCACCAGGAAGCCGTGGTCCTCGTCCAGAAGCTCGCCTGGACGCTGCAGGACAAGAAGCATGACTTCGACCTGGCCGAGGTCGTCGTGATCCCGCCGTTCACCGACATCCGCAGCGTCCAGACGCTCGTCGACGGCGACCACCTCGCGATCGGCTACGGCGCGCAGGACGTGTCGGAGCACGACGGAGGCGCCTACACGGGTGAGATCTCCGCGGCGATGCTGTCGAAGCTCGGCTGCTCGTACGTCGTCGTCGGACACTCCGAACGTCGTGAGCACCACGCCGAGAGGGATGCCGTCGTCAACGTCAAGGCGTCCAAGGCCCTGGCCGCGGGCATCAGCCCGATCGTGTGCGTGGGCGAGGGCCTCGAGGTCCGCCAGGCCGGCGAGCACGTGGCCCACACGCTCGACCAGCTCGACGGCTCGCTGGCCGGTCTGACGGCCGAGCAGCTGGCCGACGTCGTCATCGCCTACGAGCCCGTCTGGGCCATCGGCACCGGCGAGGTGGCCACCCCCGAGGACGCGCAGGAGGTCTGCGCGGCCATCCGCGGGCGTGTCGAGGAGACCTGGTCGCCCGAGGCCGCCGCTGCATTGCGTATCCTTTACGGCGGGTCGGTCAAAGCGGCGAACATCGCCGCCATCATGGCGAAGTCGGACGTCGACGGAGCCCTGGTCGGCGGAGCAAGCCTCCAACCGGAGGAGTTCGCCGGAATCGCCCGCTTCTATGCCATGCCGGACCTGTCCGGCGCCTGACAACGAAGGTCCATCGTGATTGCAACGTTCTCCATCCTCCTGACGATCAGCAGCGTGCTGATGATCGTCCTGGTCCTCATGCACAAGGGACGCGGAGGCGGTCTCTCCGACATGTTCGGTGGCGGAGTGTCCAGCTCGCTCGGCGGCTCGTCCGTGGCGGAGCGCAACCTCGACCGCATCACGGTCGGCATCGCAGTCGTCTGGGTCGTGTGCATCTTCGCACTCGGCCTGCTCCTGAAGGTGAGTAACTAGTGGCAGCAGGTGCTATCCGGGGCAGCCGCATCGGCTCCGGTCCCATGGGCGAGGCTGAGCGTGGCGAGGCTGCCCCGCGTCAGTTCGTGACGTTCTTCTGCATCAACAACCACACGACCGAGCTGCAGTTCGCGATCGAGGCCGAGGTGCCGGAGTCGTGGGACTGCCCGCGGTGCGGCATGCCGGCGAGCGTCGACTCCGACAACCGTCCGACGGCCAAGAAGATCGAGCCGTACAAGACGCACCTGGCCTACGTGAAGGAGCGCCGCTCCGAGACCGAGGCCGACGAGATCCTCAAGGAAGCCGTCGAGTCGCTGCGCAGCAAGCGCAAGTCCGGCGAGGTCATCTTCTAGCCCGACCGCGGTTTACCACGCCGGCAGGGACACCCTCGTCCGGGCACGGGATGCATCCTGTGCCCGGACGACGTCTGCCGTGCCGGGAACAGGGATGCCCTGCCGGGACGTCGCCCAGCTCGCGGTGCCCGGACGACGTCTGCCGTGCCGGGAACAGGGATGCCCTGCCGGGACGTCGTCCAGCTTGCGGTGCCCGGACGAGGTCTGCCGTGCCGGCGTGGTAAACCGTCGTCAGTCCAGCTGGGCGTCGAGGAACTCGACCACCTGGGTCGCGAAGACGTCGTTGTCGTCGCCGGCGACCATGTGGCCGGCCTTGGCCTCGCGCACGACCGCGTGGGGAATGAGCTGCTGCAGCTCCGCGGCGCCCTCGGGTGACACGACGTCGGAGGACGTCCCGCGCACCAGCATCGTCGGGATGGCCACCCGTTCGGCCGCCGCTCGGAGGCGGTCGTAGTCGGTGTGCCGGCTCGGCTCGTCGCGCACCTGGAGGAACGCCGGGTCCCAGTGCCAGCGCCAGCGACCGTCATCGCCCTGACGGACGTTCTTCTTCAGTCCCTCGAGGCTCGACGGCCGCTTGCGGTGCGGGTTGTAGGCCGCGATCGCTGCCGCCACCTCCTCGAGCGAGGCGAAGCCGTCGGGCGCGGCGGCCATGAAGTCGAGGATGCGCTGGGTGCCGGCAGGTTCGACCCGCGGCGCCACGTCGACGAGGACGAGGGCACGGGCGAGGCCGGGACGATCGCCCTCCGCGACCAACGAGGTGATGCCGCCCATCGACGCACCGATCAGCACCGGCGACTCGCCGATCTGGGCGACGACCGCCGTCAGGTCGCGGACCAGTCCGTCCATCGAGTAGTCACCGTCGGGCGCCCAGTCGCTGTCGCCGTGGCCGCGGGCGTCCAGCGAGATCGTGGTCCAGCCCGCATCGGCGAAGCGAGGGCCGCTGCGGGCCCATGAGTGCCGTGTCTGACCTCCGCCGTGGAGCAGGAGGACGGTGCCCCGCCCTCCGGCGGCCTTCCACCGGTCGGCGACGATCGTGCCGGCGTCGCCCTTGAGCTCGATGCGCTCCGGCGTCACGCGCTGACCTGGGACGCTGCCGCCCGGTCGGCGAGCCAGACGGTCTCGGCGGTGCCGTGGGCGCCCGCGGCAGGGACCTCGTCGACGGTGGCTCCGCCGTGGGCCCGGCCCACGGCCTCGGCCTTGCTGTCGCCGGACACGAGCAGCCAGACGCTGTGCGCGTTGTTGAGCGTCGGCAGCGTCAGCGAGATGCGCTGGGGCGGCGGCTTGGGGGAGTCGAACACCTCGACGGCGCGTCGCGCGGTCTCGTGCAGCTGCGGGTAGCCCGGGAACAGCGACGCGATGTGGCCGTCGGGGCCCATGCCGTGCAGCACGAGGTCGAACGGCTCGTCGGGCAACGACGCCCCATAGCCGTCCGCGGCCTCGGCCATGCCCTCGGAGCAGCCGTGCGCCGGCATGGCGTGGATGCGCTCCTCGGGGACACCCAGACGGGTCAGGAACGCGTCACGGGCCTGCTGGTCGTTGCGGTCGGCGTGACCGGCCGGGACGAACCGCTCGTCGCCCCAGTAGAAGTCGACCTCGGTCCAGTCGACGTCGCCGGCGGCGATCTGCTCGTACGCCTGGCCCGCGATCGTCCCACCGGTCAGCACGACGCTCGGCGTGCGTCCCTCGCCCTGCACGTCGGCGATGCGGGCGACGATGCGTTCGGCGATCGCCACCGCCAGGGCGTCGGCATCGGCCCACACCTCGATGCTCATGCCTGCTCCAGCATGTGGTGGATGGTGTCCTCGTAGATGTCGTCGGCGTCGAGACGGCGAAGATCCTCTGCGAGCAGCTCGGCCAGCGTCCGGGCGCCGAGAGGCACCTCGCGCACCGACGAGCCGGGCACGCTGAAGTGGCACGACGTGGAGTCGATGCGCTCGATCAGCACGTCACCGGCCGACGTGTTGAGCACGACCGACGCGATCTGCTCGCCGTCGCTGCGCTTGGTCGTGATCGACACCTTGAGGCGGCTCTCCAGCCACGCGACCAGCAGCGTCGCGGCGGGGTTGGCGGCGCCGGCGATGACGGTGCCGCCCGTGACCTTGCCCGGGGACTGGTCGAGCGCCGCGGCGAGCAGGGCACGCCACGGGGTCAACCGTGTCCACGAGAGGTCGGTGTCGCCGGGGGAGTACGACCGGGCGACGGCCTTGAGCGAGCGGATCGGCGAGTCCGTCGCCTCGGCGTCGGTGAGACGGCGACGCGCGAGCTGACCGATGGCGTCCTTGGACGGGTCGGTGGGCGGCTTGCCCGGCCACCAGACGACGACGGGGGAGTCGGGCAGCAGCAGCGGCAGCACGACGGACTCGGCGTGCTTCGTGAGCTCGCCGGAGATGCGCAGCAGGACCGACTCGCCCGACGAGCTCTCGCCGACCCGGACCTTGGCGTTGAGCTGGGCCGCGCCGCGTCCGTCGCCATAGATGACGCCGATGACGCGCGACGGGTGCTCGCGCGACAGCGTTGTCGCGGTCCTGAGCGCGTCGCCGACGTTCTCGTCGTCCGTGACGACCAGCAGGGTCAGCACCATGTCCATCGCGGGACTGCCCGCGGCCGACCGGGCCTTGACGAGCGCCTTCGCGATGCTGGACGAGTTGGTGTTCTCGAGTGCGATCTCCATCAGGGACGTCTCCAGGTGCGGCCGTCGCGGGCCATCATCTCGTCGGCGGACGCGGGGCCCCACGTGCCGGACGGATAGGTGTCGATGGTCTTGTCCTTGCGCCAGTGCTGGATGACGGGGTCGAGGATCTTCCAGGCCAGCTCGACCTCCTCGTGCTGCGGGAACAGCGGAGGATCGCCGAGGAGCACGTCGAGGATCAGGCGCTCGTACGCCTCGGGGCTGCTCTCGACGAACGCGCCGCCGTAGGCGAAGTCCATGTTGACGTCGCGGATCTCCATCGTCGTGCCGGGCACCTTGGCGCCGAAGCGCAGCGTGACGCCCTCGTCGGGCTGGATGCGCATCACGAGGGCGTTCTGGCCGAGCTCCTCGATGTCGTTCTTGCTGAACGGCTGGTGCGGTGCGCGCTTGAAGATGACCGCGACCTCGGTGACCCGTCGGCCGAGGCGCTTGCCGGTGCGCAGGTAGAACGGCACGCCCGCCCAGCGCCGGGTCGACACGTCGACACGGATCGCGGCGTACGTCTCGGCGCGCGAGCCGTCGGGGACGCCGTCCTCCTCGAGGTAGCCCCGGACCTTCTCGCCACCGGCCCAGCCGGCGAGGTACTGCGCCTGGGCGGTGTGCAGGTCCATGCGCGCGGCGGGACGGGCGTTGGCGAGGATCTTCTGCTTCTCGAGGCGCAGCGACCGCGCGTTGAAGGAGACAGGCTCCTCCATCGCGATGAGTGCCATGAGCTGCAGCAGGTGGTTCTGGATGACGTCGCGGGCGGCGCCGATGCCGTCGTAGTAGCCCGCGCGCGAGCCGATGCCGATGTCCTCGGCCATCGTGATCTGCACGTGGTCGACGTAGTGGTTGTTCCAGATCGGCTCGAACATCCCGTTGGCGAAGCGGAACGCCAGGATGTTCTGGACCGTCTCCTTGCCGAGGTAGTGGTCGATGCGGAAGACCGACTCGCTCGCGAAGACGTCACCGACGATGCGGTTGAGCTCCTCGGCGGACGCGAGGTCGTGACCGAACGGCTTCTCGATGACGACTCGCCGCCAGCCCTGTGACGACTCGGCCAGACCGTGCTTCTTGATCTGGGAGACGACGACGGGGAACAGGCCGGGCGGGATCGACAGGTAGAAGGCGTGGTTGCCGCCCGTGCCCTGCTGCTCGTCGAGCTCTTCCATGGTGTCGGCGAGGCGCTCCCACGCGGCGTCGTCGTCGAACTCGCCGGGCACGAAGCGGATGCCGGCGGCGAGCTGCTTCCAGACGGTCTCGCTCCACGGCGTGCGGGCGCCGTCCTTGGCGGCCGCCTTGATCAGCTTGGCGAACGACTCGGTGCCGAAGTCGGCCCGCGCGAAGCCGACCAGCGCGAAGCCCGGCGGCAGCAGACCGCGGTTGGCGAGGTCGTAGACCGCCGGGATGAGCTTCTTCTTGGCGAGGTCGCCCGTGACGC
>Ga0247730_1000217_pt1 | contig 53111 bp, 41 predicted proteins | sample UWRJL073202C2_FD_180959 | JGI IMG/M metagenome (GOLD analysis project Ga0247730, IMG submission 180959) | Plant litter microbial communities from Arlington Agricultural Research Station in Wisconsin, United States - UWRJ-L073-202C-2 | ecosystem: Environmental > Terrestrial > Plant litter >... | reverse complement strand
CCACGCACGATCTGGGCATCCCTTTTGGCGCTGTGCGGCGTCGGCGTGCTGATCGCGGGGCGGCTTACCGGGGATATCGATGGGCGGGCGGCGGTGGGGGCTATTGCCATTCTCGGCGCAGCGGCAATCTATGGCTATGGGCTGACCCTGCTGCGGAGACAGGCGCAGGCGGCCGGGCCGGTGGATGTCGCCTTCTTCCAAAATGGCGCGACCTTGCTGTGGCTGCTGCCGCTGGCCCCGTGGCTTGCGCCTCTGCCCGCGCTGATGCACTGGCCGATGATCCTCCTCGGCGCGGTGTTGGCTCAAACGTCGGTCATGCTGCTGGCGTGGGCCTATGCACGTGCGGAGGCGAAGACACTGATTCCGGTGGAATATACCGGGTTCGTCTGGGCGGTCGTGTTCGGGGCGCTGATCTTCGGGGAAGCGCTCACGCTGACTGTCGTTGCCGGCGCGGCGCTCATCGTCGCCGGATGCCTGATCGCGGCTTTCGCCAAGAACCCCGAGCCGATGGCGGCGGAGATTTCCTTATGAGCCTGATCGTTCGTCGTGCCGAGCCGCACGACGTGCCGGATATCCTTCGGCTGATCCTGCAGCTCGCCACCTATGAGCGGAAGCCGGATGCGGTGGCAGCGACCGAAGCGTCGCTTCATGCGACGCTCTTCGCGGACGATGCGCAGGTATTCACTCATGTGGCGGAAACGGGTGATGCCGTCGTCGGCATAGCGGTGTGGTTTCTCAACTTTTCGACATGGACGGGAAGATCCGGCCTCTATCTGGAGGATCTGGTCGTGGACGAAGCGGCGCGCGGCACTGGTGCCGGGAAGGCGCTGTTCCGGGCGCTGGCGCAGGAAGCGGTGGCGCGGGATTGTGCGCGGATTGATTGGGCGGTGCTGGATTGGAACGAGAGCGCGATGGAATTCTACAGGGCGATCGGCGGCAGGCCGCAAACAGGGTGGCAGCCCTGGCGTCTGGACGAAGCAGCGATCCGGACGCTGGCGGCATGAGCGAGGCTTTGCTGACGCGCATCATGGAGGCGCTGGAGCGGATAGCGCCACCGCCGCCTACTTCCGCCGATCCGCTCGTCGCGCCCGCTTATGTGTGGCGGGACGGCGCACTGGTTGCCGCGCGGGATTTCGCGCCCTTGCCGCTGGCGCTGCTGGAGGGGATCGATCCGCAGAAGGCCCAACTGACAGCCAATTTGCGGCGGCTGGCACAAGGGCTGCCGGCGCATGACGTACTGCTGTGGGGCGCGCGAGGCACCGGCAAATCGGCTTTGGTGAAGTCGGCGGTGGGACAGGTGCAGGCCGAGGATGGCGCACTCGCCCTGATAGAGGTGGCGGGTGACACGCTGGATGCCTTGCCGCCATTGTTCGATCGGATCGCCAACATGGATCGCGCCTTTGCGATCTTCATCGACGATCTGGGCTTTGCGGACGGGGACAGCGGGCCACGGCGCTTGCGATCGTTGCTGGAGGGCGGCGCGGAGGCGCGGCCGGCCAATGCGCGGCTGCTCGTCACCGCCAATCGCCGGCACATCGTGGAGCGGCACATCAGCGAGCAGGATGGATCGATCAATCCACGCGACGTGGCCGATGACAAGCTGGCGCTGGCCGATCGCTTCGGCCTGAGTCTTGGTTTTCATGTCGTGGACCAGCCGACCTATGTGGCGATGGTGGCTGGCTATGCGGCGGCGCACGGACTGACCTTCGATCCGCAGGAAGCGATCGGCTGGGCGACGACGCGCGGGCACCGATCGGGCCGGGTGGCGTGGCAATATGTCGTGGAGCTCGCAGGGCGGCGGGGTAAGCGGCTGTAGAATTCGCCCCACTCACAAACCGATGCGCTAAGCCCAGGCTTTGCGCGGCACAGGAAAAACTGGATGGCGGCGCAAGGCCTTGTGCCCCAGATGGCATGCGACATGTCCATCCGCACCCTGACCCATATCGAACGGCTCGAAGCCGAAAGCATCCACATCCTGCGCGAGGTGGTGGCCGAGGCTGAAAAGCCGGTTATGCTCTATTCGGTAGGCAAGGACAGTGCGGTGATGCTGCACCTTGCGCGCAAGGCCTTCTACCCGAGCCCGCCGCCCTTTCCGCTGCTGCATGTCGATACGACGTGGAAGTTCAAGGAGATGTATGCGCTGCGCGATCGGATGGCGCGGGAAAGCGGCATGGAATTGCTGATCTATCAAAATCCGGAAGCCAAGGAGCGGGGGATCAACCCGTTCGATAATGGCGCGCTCCATACCGACATGTGGAAGACCGAGGGGCTGAAGCAGGCGCTGGACCTGTATGGCTTCGATGCGGCGTTCGGCGGCGCGCGGCGCGACGAGGAGAAGAGCCGGGCCAAGGAGCGGATCTTCTCGTTCCGGTCGGCCAATCACCGCTGGGATCCCAAGAACCAGCGGCCCGAGCTCTGGAACCTATACAATGCCCGCAAAGCCAAGGGCGAGAGCATCCGGGTATTCCCGATCTCGAACTGGACCGAACTGGATATCTGGCAATATATCCAACTGAACGACGTGCCGATCGTGCCGCTCTATTTTGCCGAAAAGCGCCCGACCGTGGAGCGGGACGGAATGCTGCTGATGGTGGATGACGAGCGCTTCCCGCTCCGTGAAGGCGAAGTTCCGGTGGACCGGTCGATCCGGTTCCGCACGCTCGGCTGCTATCCCTTGACGGGGGCGGTGGAGAGCGAGGCGTCCACCTTGTCCGAGGTCATTCAGGAAATGCTGCTGACGACGACGTCCGAACGGCAGGGGCGCGCGATCGACAAGGATGCGGGCGGCGCCGGCATGGAGAAGAAGAAGCAGGAAGGCTACTTCTGATGACCGACCCGATCTACAAGACCGACGCGCTGATCGCCGAGGATATCGACACGTATCTGGCGCAGCATCAGCACAAGACCTTGCTGCGTTTCATCACCTGCGGATCGGTGGATGACGGCAAGTCGACCCTGATCGGGCGGCTGCTTTACGATAGCAAGATGATCTTCGAGGATCAGCTTGCTGCGCTGGAGGCGGACAGCAAGCGGGTGGGCACGCAGGGACAGGAGATCGATTTCGCCTTGCTGGTTGATGGCCTAGCCGCCGAGCGCGAGCAGGGGATCACCATCGACGTCGCCTACCGCTTTTTCTCGACTGAAAAGCGCAAGTTCATCGTCGCCGATACGCCGGGGCACGAACAATATACGCGGAACATGATTACCGGCGCATCGACGGCCGACCTCGCCGTCATCCTGGTGGATGCGCGCAAGGGCGTGCTGACGCAGACGCGGCGTCATAGCTACCTTGCCCACCTCATCGGCATCCGGAACATCGTGCTGGCGGTGAACAAGATGGATCTGGTCGATTACGATCAGACGGTGTTCGATCGGATCCGGCTGTCCTATCGTTCTTTCGCCACCGAGATCGGCATCACCGATTTCACCGCCATCCCGATTTCGGGGTTCAAGGGCGACAATATCATCGCGCCGTCCGCGAACACGCCCTGGTATCGCGGGAAGACGCTGATCGATTATCTGGAAACGGTGGAAGTCGATCAGACCGCCGATCAGAGCAGGCCCTTCCGGATGCCGGTGCAGTGGGTGAATCGCCCAAATCTGGATTTCCGGGGCTTTTCCGGCCTGATCGCGACGGGTTCGGTAAAGCCGGGCGATGCGGTGCGGGTGCTGCCTTCGGGCAAGACATCCAGTATTGCGCGGATCGTGACGCTCGAAGGCGATCTGAACGAGGCGGTGGCGGGCCAGTCCGTCACGCTGACGCTGGCGGACGAGGTCGATTGTTCGCGCGGGGACGTGATCGCGATCGCGGACAATCCCCCGGAAGCGGCCGATCAGTTCGAAAGCACGATCGTGTGGATGGCGGACGAGGCGATGCTGCCCGGCCGCTCCTATTGGCTGAAGCTCGGGACGCAGACCGTCTCCGCCACGGTGCAGGCGCCGAAATATCAAACCAACGTCAATACGCTGGAGCAACTTGCTGCCAAGACGCTGGAACTGAACGCGATCGGCGTCGCCAACTTTTCGACCGATCGGCCGCTGGTGTTCGAACCTTATGCCGACAATCGCGGCCTGGGTGGCTTCATCCTGATCGACAAGATCACGAACGCCACCGTCGCTGCTGGCATGATCCATTTTGCCCTGCGGCGATCGCAGAACGTGCACTGGCAGGCGAGCGATACGAGCCGGGAGGCGCACGCCGCGCTGAAGAACCAGACGCCTGCGGTACTCTGGTTTACGGGGCTCTCGGGTGCGGGCAAATCGACGATCGCCAATCTCGTCGAGAAGAAGCTGGCGCGGATGAACCGCCATACCTTCCTGCTGGACGGTGACAATGTGCGCCACGGGCTCAACAAGGATCTGGGCTTCACCGATGCGGATCGGGTGGAGAATATCCGCCGGGTGGGCGAAGTCGCCAAGCTGATGACCGATGCCGGGCTGATCGTCATCACCGCCTTCATCTCACCCTTCCGGGCCGAGCGGGAGATGGTTCGGCAGATGATGAAACCGGGCGAATTCGTGGAAATTCATATCGATACGCCGCTGGCGGAAGCCGAGGCCCGCGACGTGAAGGGGCTGTATGCCAAGGCGCGTAGCGGTCAGCTCAAGAACTTCACCGGCATCGACAGCCCTTATGAATCGCCCGAGCATCCGGAAATACGGATCGACACGACCGCATTGACGCCGGAGGAAGCCGCTGACCTGATCGTGGCGCGCCTGATCCCGTGACCGATGCCGAACTGGCCGCGCGGATCGCGGAGACGGCCGGCGAAGTGCTGCTTGCTCTCCAGCGATCGGGGCTGTTCGAGGGTAAGGCGCTGGGGGCGGCGGGCGATCTCGTCGCCAATCGCTTCATCATGGAGGCACTGCGGACTCAACGGCCGGACGATGCGATCCTCTCCGAAGAGGAACTGAACGATACGGCGCGCTGCTCCCGGAGCCGCGTGTGGATCGTCGATCCCTTGGACGGCACGCGCGAATATGGCGAGGGGCGCAGCGACTGGGCGGTGCATATCGCTCTGGCAGTGGACGGCCTAGCCGAAATCGGCGCGGTCGCGCTTCCGGGGCTGGGTTCGGTATCGCGCTCGGATGCACCGCCCGCCCCTTCGCCCAGGCCGGAGCGGTTGCGGATGCTGGTCAGCCGGAGCCGCCCGGCTGCCGAAGCCGTTGCCGTGGCCGTGGCATTGGGCGCGGAACTGGTGCCAATGGGATCGGCGGGGGCCAAGGCGATGGCGGTGGTGCGCGGCGAGGCAGAGATCTACCTCCACACCGGCGGCCAATATGAGTGGGACAATTGTGCGCCCGTCGCAGTCGCGGCGGCTGCGGGACTGCATGTGAGCCGGGTGGACGGAAGCGCGCTCAGCTACAACCACCCAAATCCCTATCTGCCGGATCTGCTGATCTGTCGGCCGGAACTGGCGGGCGAGGTTCTTCGACTCGCGGCCGTCAGCCGACCTTGACGCCCTTCCAAAAGGCGATCCGACCGCGAATGTTCTCCGCTGCCGATTTCGGATCGGGATAGTACCAAGCCGCGTCCCGGTTATCGACGCCATCGACGTGGAGAGTGTGATAATGCGCGGTGCCCTTCCAGGGGCAGATGCTGGTCGTATCGCTCGGCCGGAGCAGGGCAGCGTCGACGGCGCTCGCGGGGAAATAGTGATTGCCTTCCACGATCACTGTATCGTCACTGCTGGCGATCAAGGCGCCGTTCCATCGTGCTTCCACCATCATCCGTCTCCGTGAAGATTGTCGAGTTTGTCGGGCCGTTTAGTGAACGGTCGCAACCGTTTCCGGTATTGCGGCGGACGTTCGTCCCCTGAGCGCCGCATCCAGCGCATCCTTGTCGAGCGCGCCTTCCCAGCGGGAGACGACGATCGTCGCGACGGCATTGCCGATGAAGTTGGTGAGGCTGCGGCATTCGCTCATGAAGCGATCGACGCCCAAAATCAGCGCCATCCCGGCCACCGGTACGGACGGCACGATCGAGAGGGTCGCGGCCAGCGTGATGAAGCCTGCGCCGGTCACACCCGCCGCGCCCTTGGACGAAAGCATCGCCACGGCCAGCAGCAGCAATTGCTGGCCGATCGTCAGATGAACGTTGCAGGCCTGGGCAATGAAGAGCGCCGCCAGCGTCATGTAGATATTTGTGCCGTCCAGATTGAACGAATAGCCGGTCGGCACAACAAGGCCTACTACGGACTTGGGGCAGCCGGCATTCTCCATCTTCTGAATGAGCGCGGGCAGGGCGCTTTCCGAGGAGGATGTGCCAAGGACGAGCAGCAGTTCCGCTTTCAGATAGACGATCAGGCGCAGGATGGAGAAGCCGCACGCCCGCGCCACGAGGCCGAGCACCACCAGCACGAACAGCAAGGACGTCAAATAGAAGGTGCCGACCAGCGCGGCGAGGTTGGCGAGCGTGCCAACGCCATATTTGCCGATGGTAAAGGCCATCGCGCCGAATGCGCCGACAGGCGCCGCCTTCATCAGGATCGCAACGACCTTGAACACAGCGATCGAGAGGTCTTCCAGCGCGGTGGTGATGCGGTGGCCGCGTTCCCCGATCAGCGCCAGGCCGATGCCGAAGATGACTGAGACAAATAGCGTCTGGAGGATATTTCCTTCGGTCAAAGCCGACAAGAACGTCTCGGGGATTACGCCCAGCAGGAAGCCGGTGAGCGTCGTTTCATGCGCCTTGGCGGCAAACTCACTGACCTTCGACGCATCCAGTGTTGCCGGATCGATGTTAAGGCCGGCGCCCGGCTGAATGACGTTGGCGACGATCATCCCGACGAACAGCGCCAGCGTGGAGAAGAACAGGAAGTAGGCGAACGCCTTTCCGGCGACGCGTCCTACCGCCGCAAGATCGCGCATACCCGCAATGCCGGTGACGATGGTGAGGAAGATCACCGGGGCGATGATCATCTTCACGAGCTTGATGAAACCATCGCCCAGCGGCTTCATCTGCTCCGCCGTTTCTGGGGCGAAATGCCCGAGCAGAACGCCGGCGACGATCGCGACCAGCACCTGGAAATAGAGGTGCGCATACCAAGGGCGTGGCGCCACAGGAGACGTGCTGTCGGCGGGGGCAATCAGCATGGATGTTCCGGTTCCTCTGGCGGAAGGGTGGTCTTGCGTGCACCATCGCGTTCCTTGCGCCTCCGCGCAACTCGCCAGAGCCTGCGCGCGGCCGCCGACACACACTGATCCAGATTAGCATATTGGAATGATTAGGTTTCGGGAAGGAAACGAGCGGAACTCCCGTCATCACGGGGCGCTTGAGCAGCAAACCCAGCGGAGATCATCATGGCCGATACAGCCGAGGACGATGCGCCTCTTGCAACTTCCAAGGAAAGCGGCGCTGCCGCGGATTTCACGAGCAGCCTGATCGATGGCAAAGGTCACGCGATCACGGCACGCGCCGTCACCATCAATAAGCCGGCGGCCGAGCTTTATGCTTACTGGCGGGATTTCGCCAATCTGCCGTCGTTCATGGACAATGTGGTTTCGATCACGCCGCTCGGTGGCGATCGCACCCATTGGATCGTCAAGGCTCCGGGCGGAAAGACTGTAGAGTGGGATGCGCGTGTTACGGAAGAGCGCTCGGGTGAATTGATTGCTTGGACGTCCGAGCCGGGCGCCGATGTCGAGAATAGCGGCCGCATCGAATTTCGCGATGCCGGCGCGCGCGGCACGGTCGTCACCGCGACCATTGCTTATGATCCGCCCGGCGGTGCGGTCGGCAAGCTGATCGCCAAGATGTTCCAGCGTGAGCCTGCCATTCAGGCACGTCGGGATCTGCGGCGGTTCAAGCAGCTGATGGAAACCGGCGAGATCGCCACATCGTCGCGCACGATCGCGCAGCTTCAAGAAGAGAGGGCCTAATATGCGCGCACTGGCCTGGCACGGCAAACATGACGTTCGCGTCGATACCGTCGACGATCCCGAAATCCTCAATCCGCGCGATGCGATCATCAAGGTGACGTCCACCGCGATCTGCGGTTCGGACCTCCACCTTTACGACGGTTATATCCCGACGATGCAATCGGGCGACATCCTCGGCCATGAATTCATGGGCGAAGTGGTAGAAGTGGGCGCTAGTTCGACTCTGAAGAAAGGCCAGCGCGTCGTCGTGCCGTTCACGATTGCCTGCGGCAGCTGCTATCATTGCGGCAAGCACCAATATTCCGGCTGCGAGAACGGTCTGCCGGCCGACAATCAGGATATCGCACAGGAATTGTACGGGCATCCGATGTCCGGCCTGTTCGGCTATAGCCACATGACCGGCGGCTATGCTGGCGGGCAGGCGGAATATGTCCGCGTTCCGTTCAGCGATGTTGGCCCGATCGTCATCCCGGATGGCGTCGACGACGACAAGGTTCTGTTCTTGTCGGACATTCTGCCGACCGGCTGGATGGCGGCGGAGAATGCCCAGATCGAGCCGGGCGACACGGTGGCGGTGTGGGGCTGCGGTCCGGTGGGCCTGTTCGCGGTGCAATCGGCCTTCCTGATGGGGGCCGAGCGCGTGATTGCGATCGACCATTTCCCGCATCGCCTGGAACTGGCCAAGAAGTTCGGCGCGGAGACGATCAACTTCGAGGAGACCGCCACCTACGAGGCACTGATGCTGATGACGGGCGGGATCGGCCCGGATGCGGTGATCGATTCCGTCGGCCTCGAGGCGCACGGTTTTTTTGTCGATAACGTGATAGACCAGATCAAGGCATCCACCTTCCTCGGCACCGATCGTCCGCACTCGATCAGACAGGCGATCATTGCCTGCCGCAAGGGTGGGCGGGTCTCGATGCCGGCCGTTTATGGCGGTTTTGTCGACAAGTTTCCGCTCGGGGCGTTCATGCAGAAGGGGCTGACGCTTAAGACCGGCCAGACCCATGTGCAGCATTATTTGCCCGGCCTGCTGAATGCGATCATGGAAGACAAGATCGATACGACTTTCCTGATCTCGCACCGGCTGGACCTGGAGCAGGCGCCGGACGGCTACCGGATGTTCCACGATAACCAGAATGAAGTGACCAAGGTCGTGCTGAAGCCCGGCCTGGGCTTCGCGGCCTGAACCGGAGAGACAACATGGCTCAATTTGCAATCATCACCGGCGCCTCCACCGGCATCGGCTTCGAACTGGCCACACTGGCAGCCAAGAATGGCTACGACATTCTCGTCGTGGCGAACGAGCCGCTGATCGATTCGGCTGCCGAAGACTTCAAGCAGTTTGGCACGAACGTGACGGCGGTGGAAGCCGACCTTGCTACGCTGGAAGGTGTAGACGCCTTGCTCTCGGCGACAGGCGGGCGACAGGTGGATCTGCTTTGCGCGAATGCGGGGCAGGGGCTGGGCCACGGCTTTCTGGATCAGAACGTGGAGGATTGGCGCAGGGTCGTCGATACCAACATCACCGGGACGATCTATCTGCTCCAGAATGTGCTGAAGGAGATGGTGGCGCGCAACGAGGGCAAAATCCTCGTGACCGGATCCATCGCCGGCTACATTCCGGGCAGCTTCCAGGCGGTGTACAATGGCACCAAGGCGTTCATCGACAACTTCACCGAAGCGCTCCGTAACGAGATCAAGGACAGAGATGGCGTCACCCTGACGACGCTGATGCCCGGCCCGGTGGAAACCGAGTTCTTCGCGCGCGGGGACATGCTCGATACGTCGGTCGGCTCCGATCCAAACAAGAGCGATCCGGTGGATGTTGCCAAGGATGGCTGGGACGCGGTGATGAGCGGCAAATCCTCCATCTTCTCCGGATGGAAGACGAAGCTGCAGGGCGTGCTCGCCAACGTCACGCCCGGAGCGGTGCTCGCGGAACAGCACCGACATATGGCGGAGCCGGGATCGGCGAATAGCTGACGAGCGGCAGGGCAGGCATCGGTTACCCGCCGCCTGCCCATGAGTTTTGCGACGAGCCGCAACCGCACACTTGGACAGGCTCTTAATCAAATCATGTGGTTAACGACGAACCGAGGAACGGGGGTGTTACCTTTTCGTTAGCCAGCCCAGCGCACTTTGCGTGGTGAGGGTAATTTACATGATTAACAAAGTCCGTGCCTTGGCTGTCTGCGCGTTTGCGGCAGTTGTGATTACGCCTGCTGCACAGGCGACGACGTTCCCAGTCGGCAGCTCACGATTTCAGCTGACAAACGGAACGAGCCCCGAAAGCCCGATCATCACGGCCAGGTTCGGCAATTCCTATGCGAATCCGACGCCCAGCTTCGACGACAGCTTCGTCTTCACCATCCCTCAGGACGGTTTCGGCAGCGGCAGCATCTCGACGAGCTTCGTCAACGCCAGCAACATGTTGGTGTTGACCGGCCTGTTCATCAACGATGTGCAATATGCCCTGACCAACACGGCGGCAGGCCAGGCGGCAACGGTGAATGGCCTTCAGATCTTCAACGGCGTTCAAAACACCATTCGCGTGACCGGATACAGCAATGGCGCGAATGGATATTCGGGCACGGTCACGTTTGCCGCAAACTCGGCGGTGCCTGAGCCGGTGACTTGGGCGATGTTCATCGGCGGGTTCGGTCTGATCGGCGGCGCCATGCGCAAGAGCCGCCGCCAGAAGCTTCAGGTTTCCTTCGGCTAATTGAAAAAGTGACGTCCGGCCAAATTGCCACGGCAAGGCCAGACGACAGGAGCGCAGGTGGCGTACGAACGCCATCTGCGCTCAATATCTATCTGGATATCCGCAGCGTTGAGATGGCCGGCTTGGCCGAAGAGCGCGGATAACGGATATGCGCTTTTTCAATCCCGCCGAGGCGCTTTCGCGACCTGCTCCAGACGATCCGGTCTTCTGGAGCTTGGCAGGTCAAGAGCCCCCACGCGCGATCTTTCGATGTTTTACGACCACTTTATCGCAGCGCTGGCATCGACGGAGAGTCGTGCCGGGGCGTGCCGTAATTTTGAAGAGCCATCGGTGTAGCCCCATTTTGCACCAGAACCGCATATTTCCCCCGCAACTGAAGCCGGATGGAACCGCTCGCCCATCAAAAGAATCTTGATGCGAGCTAGGTTGCGTCGATCCTGCATACAAAGGCCGGCCCGGCACCGCCAAACAGTCGCTCAGCATCGCAGCACCACTCTACCTGGACAGTCTCACACCAAGAATTAACCCAGCCGTCGCAGCCTCCTCGGTATGGCGCGTCTGCAGGCTCATATTCGCTGGAACGATCGTCACCCGGTCTCCCCGCCAGGCTCATCAAAGCCTGAATGAATCTTTGAAATGTGTATCGAGCGCTATGCGTGGTGGCGATCGACGCCTGCGTGCGGCAACGCGATTGCGAGCCGTAGCGCCACACCTACCGCTCCTGTGGTTTGTTGCCTCTATATGGACAAATTGCTCCGCGCGACGTCAGCCCGCCGTGGCGTCCGCGAACGTAGGCGTAGGCGTAGGCGTAGGCGTAGGCGTAGGCGAACGATGGTACGCTGGCGTAGGAAGCCATGCCGGCCTACGATTTCAGCTTGCTGGATCTCCGTGCACCACCTTCGTTTTCCCAAGCCTCGGCTTGACTAGCGCGCTCCATCCGGCCGGTACGTAGTCGTTGTCGTTCCTGGTCGACCTGAAACCGATCGTGCGGAAACTTGCTTGCAGCCAGCAGCAGACCATAAGCCTTGGCGAAAGCCAGATGCGCAATCCGAGCGCTTTTAGACCGCGTCGTTTCAGCCATTCGCAGCGAGGTCTGCTCACGCGACAAAAGATAATTGATGTCCACAGCGTCGCTCCGATCAGAGCGGGAGCGAAAAACTCTCAGTCGCGCTCCGCTCAAAGCCATTGGCGCGATGACTCAGTCTAGCAGGTTGGAGGCACAACCACTATCGTTGATGTTGCCTATAAGACGACTCAGCTATTAACATCGCATATTACAGCGAAACGTTTGGGCGGCGGAGTAGACCGGGCCGTGCTTAGTTCTAATGTACTAACATGAGAAGAGACTCGAAGCCTAACGCTGACGCCGCCGGTCTCGCCCGTCTTCTCGCCGAAGAGCGATCGGATGACGCAGCAGATAGGGCTGGCTGGCTTGGCTAACAGCGAACGCATCCGGGAGCACGAGCAGGACCGTGACGCACGCGGTCTTTCTCCCACACGCACATCGAAGAAACGGCGGTGGTTTGCATTTTTAACACGATCACGCCGCTCCAATCTGGGTGGGTAGGCTTACCTACCAACGACACATTCGAGCCGCTGATGTGTTCGCCAACCCGCTGCCACATTCAACATCGGTCCCGTGGCCTTCCCCGTTGAAAGGCCATCAGGCGATCTCAAGTCCCGCTGACGCCGTGGACGGAACACGCTCATGAGAGCAGCCCAACCTAAGCGTAGCGAACCTTCGTGCGGCGATTTGCCCGGCGCAAAGACGATCCAATCGCACCGAACCCGACGATCATCATAGCCCAGGTCGCAGGCTCCGGCACCGCTGCGATGGCAACCCCGCCGGTATAATTGAGCAGGTCGACTCCATCGGTAAGAGCCACCCCGTAGTCGAGCCCCGCCCCGGGCACCGCTCCGTTGCTCCAAAGGTTGACGGCGTTACCTCCAGCGATCGTGAAAGCGATGCCGTAGATGTCGAAGATGCCGCCCGCGAACGGATAGTCAGATGCCGTTTGCGGCGAACCAGCTGGGTAAAACAGATTGTCATAGTGCAGCCCCAGTGAAAGGCCGCCGGGCGAGGCTACGCCGTTTGAAACGGGTAGCAGGCTGAAGCTGTTTGGCGCCAGGAGATTGCTTGGTTCGGGCGAGACCCTGTTAAGCGGTACGAGGCCAGTAACCGCCACATTGCTGATGCCGAGCGCGGCATCAGAATATGTGCCCGACAGTCCGGTGATGATAAAGGAGCCGACCGGATCAACCGGATTAGGTGCTGTCTGCGGCAACGGGCCCACATTGGGATTTGGCTCGTATGAAAGGTTCAACGTCCCGCCGACCCCCGGCCCACTGAAGTTGAAAGCATAGACTGCGGCATGAGATTGGATCGGCCAAGCGGCCGCCATCGCAACGAAGCTCAACGCTGTTCGGATGCTGCTCGTCATGTTCGTCTCCTGGCCAGTTTGCCGGCTAAGATGCCGTTTTCTCTTCGGAAAGATACTCTGTGACTGCAACCATTCGGCGTGACGGACGACTTGGATCGAGGCGTCTAACGCGAAGGCTGGATTGGGTTGGTAGGGGCGTCGTGCGACTTCGGGCTACACATCACATCTCGTAGACTGCTGGATGATCAACTGAAGTTGAGTGCGATCCTCTGTCGATGGCGTAATCCCGCACCAACGAAGCCAAACCCAACCACCATCATCGCCCAGGCGGCTGGCTCGGGAACGTCCGAGGTTGCCTGAAGAACTAGGTTGGTCGCCTCAACTACCTTGGCAGTCCCGAAAGGCGTGGAGAAACCTGCGGCGTTTTCAAAGCTAAGCCCGGAGGCGGTCAGATTTGACTGGCCATCGTAGCCCGTAAAGACGGGGCTCTTCAGCGTGAGTACCTTGTTGCCGGTCGTGAAGTCGATGAACCCACTTTCACCCGCACCAACGCCCGAGCCTGGATTATAGTAAAAGACGATCTCGGAAGGAACGGCAAAGGTTCCGTACCCGGAAACTATGGCATCAAGTGACGAGAACAGGATGAAGGGGTAACCCTGCGCCGTCTCTAGCCCAGCCGCTGTGGTGCCCGTCCCCTTCAAGGTCAGCGGAACGTTGTTAAAATCGTTACCGCCCAGGTTGATATCGAAGATACCGGCGAGCGTAAAAGACAGGCTTGTCGCCTGAGCTGTCGTTGTGATGCCGAATGCCAAGGCGCCCGTCAGCAGAGCTCGTCCAACCATCGATGTCATCAGGATTTCCTAGGACGCTCCGAATCGAGCCCGATGATAGGTAGGTCAACAAAATGATGGTGACTAGATAAATCAGTTTAGAAACTGTTCCTAAATCGGACTGATCACATGCAATGACTCCAATGACGATGTTATTGACTGACAATTTTGTTGTATCCGCACATCGGCCCGATCAGGCCGCACTTGCCAAAGCTCGAAGAAATACCTGCAGTTAGGTGGAGGCTACCCGGATCCCCCGTCGTTACAGCGATAGCTGGTCGCCCCTCGCAAGAACGGCGACACCGCGTTCGCATCATGGGAAGGGTGCGCCTCAAGCGCCACTGAGAAGGTTGCGGACAAGAATGATCGGCGAACTGCGATTGCAAAGGGGGCGAGCGCCGTCCGTTTGCTAGAGGATCATAGAGAGGGTCGACACCAACTTCCTCCCCGCAGCGCCCCACGCCCAACCCACTTCCCACGCGAACGCCCTTCCACCGGACGCTGCCCGGTGTTCCTCGTTTATGTGCCTTTGGGAGGATGGTGCCGCCTACAGGACTCGAACCTGTGACCCCCGCATTACGAATGCGATGCTCTACCAGCTGAGCTAAGGCGGCGTGCGGCAGGCCATTAGACGGGCTTTCTGTTTGCCGCAAGCCGCTCATTCGCTTTACCTTTCAGCAACCATTGATGGCGCATCCAAGGCAGGGGCCGAACGGCCCGGCGAGGGGCGTATCATTTATGGCGAGCATGACCCGGAAAGACGGTGCAGAGACGGGCAGCTCCGATCCGCACGCATTCGAACCTTTGCCGATGATCGGCAGCGAACGACGCCTCCATGTTCGGGCTTACCATTATTGGCAGTCGCGTGCCGACGGTCGGGCCATGCCGACGCTGAAGGACTGCGAGGATGCCGAGCAGGCCGGATTTGCCGAGCGCATGATGCTGATCGATCTTACCGACGGCCGCCGTGGCGCGCGGATCAGGACGGTCGGCAAAGAACTGGCGACGCACATTCCCGGAGCATTCGGCGCGAATGTGCCCAAAGGCTCCAGAGCGCTTGTCGATGAAATCATCACGCGCCTGCCGACGGTGTCGCTCCATCGCGCTCCGGTTGGGTTCGAAGCCGAGGCGCCCCACGGCGAGGCCGGCTTCTGCTTCCGGGGTATCCTGCTGCCGCTTTCGGACGATACAGGCGCTATGGCGCATGTGATGGGCGTGATGAGCTGGCGCGAGATCGCGGCCCCGATGCTCCCCGACGACATTGTTGCGGCGGTTGCGAGCGTCCCCACGGCGCCTGCGACGGACGTTGCCGTGTCGCCATGGGGGATGCCTGTGGCCGATCGCGTCGTCCCGCCAGCACCCTCCCACGCTGAGCGCATCGCCGCCGCCCGCACGCGGGTGGCGCTTGCCGATGCGGATCGGATCCTGGCCCAAGCCCATCTGCACGCCGCGATCGGCATAGCGCACGATGCCGTGGCCGAACTTTCGAGGGAAGCCGGCTCGACGTTGCTTGCAACAATCTTCGAAGGCCGCGCCGATCTGCCGCAAATCGAACGATCCATCGCACAGGCCAGGCTGCTTGCGATCGACGGCCGGGCGTTGGCCACACGCCTTGATGTTGAAGCGCAGGGCATGACGAGCTTTCTCGATCGGGTCGACGTCGCATCGGCCCAGTTGGCGAAACCGGTGCCGGTCCGTCCTCGATTCCGACTGACGTCACTTGGTCTGGAATTGATGACGTCCCCATCAAGGCGCGAAGAGCGACAGGATGGATTCCCCCTCCAGGCAGCAGGCTGAAACACCGCATTCCCGCTGCTTGTGCTGGCAACTGGCGAGGCGCATAGCCTCGGTCTGTCAGCCATAGAATGAGGGTGGTCGACATGACGATCGCTCCAGAGAGCGGGTGCATGGACGCGGAAGTTGCCGGTCACGGTTCAGGCAAGATGATCGATAGATCGCTGGGCGAGGCGATCGCTCTGTCGCTCACCGACGGGGCGCTCCCCGGTGAAACCGACGGGCTGGATGATGCGGCACGGGCCGAGGCTGCCGCTTTCGTTGCGGCGACCGCCGCCGAGCGAAGCGCGGGGCAGGCCGCCTTCCGGATCGAATCGATCGGCGGCGAAAGCGTGCGACGCCGGATGCGGCTCGCGATCGTCAACGACGACATGCCGTTCCTAGTCGATTCGGTTGCTGGCGCGCTGGCCGATGGCGGTATCGATATCCACCGCCTGCTTCACCCGGTGGTGGCCGTGCGGCGCGATGGCAGCGGGCGGCTGATCGAGGTCTTTCGTGGGGATGCGAGCGGCGAACGGCGCGAATCGCTGATCTACATCGAGGCGGATCGCGCCGACGCAAAGGCCCGGCGTGCGCTGGAAAGCGAGATCGCCGCGACGTTGGCGGATGTCAGCGCTGCCGTGCAGGACTGGCCGCGACTGCAACTCGCCCTGCGCGACGCGGCCGCGACCTTGCCGGATGGGGAGGGCGCGGCGTTGCTGCGCTGGTTCCTGGAGCGCCACTTCACCTTGCTCGGCGCGCATGTCGAAATGGCAGACGGATTCATCCGCGATGGACTTGGCATCCTCCGGCAGCATGGTGAGCCCTTGTGGACGAATGAGGCGCGCGCCGAGGCGTTTCGCTGGTTTCAGCGCGGCGGCGAAGCACCACTGGCGATTAAGAGTGATCGCAGCGCCAAGGTCCATCGGCGGACCGCGCTGGATATGCTCGTGGTTCCCGTACGGGGCGACGCGGGCATAGAGGCGCTGTCCATCCATGTCGGGCTGTGGACGAGCGCGGCTTTGCGCTCGCCGTCGGACAAGGTGCCGGTCCTGCGCGCGCGGCTTCAGGCGATCGAAGAGAAATACGGATTCGATCCGGCGGCCCATGCCGGCAAGGCGCTACGCCACGCGCTTTCCGCCTTGCCGCACGATCTGCTTGTCGGCATCGCCCCGGCAGGGCTGGAAGACGTCGCGCTCACGGCGATGTCGTTGGCGGATAGGCCCCGGCCCAAGCTGGTGATCGCTGCCGGGCCGCTGCGGCGGCACCTCTACGCCTTCGTGTGGCTGCCGCGAGAGGCGGTGTCGACGGCTCTGCGGATCGCGATCCGCAACCTGCTTTCCGATGCGGCAAGTGCACCGGTTTCCAGCTGGTCGCTGGAGACGGGCGGCGAAGGCGATCTGGCGCTGCTGCGATTCACGCTAGATCCGCGCCCTGACGCGGCGCTGCCTGATGCCGCCTCTCTCGACGCCGCGATCGAAGCGATGTTGCGGGGCTGGGCTCCTGCGGTCGAACTGGCGCTTGGCCAGTCCGTCAACGCGATGCGCGCGGCGCGGCTGACGCTGGATTGGGCAGAGCAGTTTCCTGCGGCTTATCGAAATGTCGAGACGCCGCGCGAGGCGGCGGCGGACATCGTGCGGCTGGACGCGCTCGGCAGCGAAGCGTCGCGTGGCACCCGCATCGCGCCCGCCGACGGCGAACCGACGCAGCTGAAGCTCAAGACATATCGACTGGGCGGCCTGATGCCGCTCTCCTCCACCGTGCCGGTGCTGGAGAATTTCGGCTTCACCGTATTGGCGGAGCGGCCGACGCGGATGGCGGATGCACGGCAGGCTCACATCCATGATTTTTTGGTCGAGGCGAGCGACGCCGCCATTGTCACAGGTGTGACGGCGCGGGCGGATGCTGTGTCGACCGCGATTGCGGCGGTGCTGGAAGGGCAGGCCGAGGATGATGCATTCAACGCGCTCATCGTCTCGATCGGCCTGAAGCCGGCCGATGTGCTGTTGTTGCGCGCCTGGTTCCGCTACCTTCGCCAGACCGGCCTTTCCTATGGCCTGCAAACCGTAGCGGCGGCGCTGAGCCGGTCTGCGGGCGTTACCAACGATCTGCTAGCGCTGTTCCACGCGCGCCACGATCCCGCCAGCACAAGCGACGGAACGGCCGAGCTCGCGAGCGTCGACGAAGGCTTGGCGGCCGTCGCGTCCATCGAGGATGACCGCATATTGCGGCGCCTGCGCGGGCTGGTGCTGGCGATCCTTCGCACCAACGCATTCACGCCGGCCGCGAGTGAAGCGCTTGCCTTCAAGCTGGACTCGGCCGCTGTGCCGAATTTGCCGAAGCCGCGCCCGTGGCGGGAAATCTGGGTCTACAGCCCGCGTGTGGAAGGTATTCACCTGCGCGGCGGGCCGATCGCACGGGGGGGGCTGCGCTGGTCCGATCGGCGGGATGATTTCCGCACCGAGATCCTCGGCCTGATGAAGGCCCAAGTGGTGAAGAATGCGGTGATCGTGCCGACCGGTGCCAAGGGCGGCTTCTATCCGAAGCAGCTTCCGCCGCCCGCAAACCGCGATGCATGGCTTGCGGAGGGCACGGAGAGCTACCGGATCTTCATCCGAACGCTCCTTTCCATTACCGACAACCTGATCGAAGGCGCGGTGGTTCATCCCGAAGGTGTGACGATCCGGGATGGTGACGATCCTTACTTCGTTGTCGCTGCGGACAAGGGAACGGCGACGTTCTCCGACGTGGCGAACGCCATTGCTGTGGAACACGGTTTCTGGCTGGGCGATGCTTTCGCCAGCGGCGGCAGCGTCGGCTACGATCACAAGGCGATGGGCATCACCGCGAAGGGTGCGTGGGTTTCGGTCCAGCGCCATTTCGCCGAAATGGGCATCGACGTGCAGAACGATCCGGTGACGGTGGTCGGATGCGGCGACATGTCCGGCGACGTGTTCGGAAATGGCATGTTGTTGTCCAAATCGCTGAGGCTGGTGGCCGCGTTCGATCATCGCCACATCTTCCTCGATCCCAATCCAGACCCGATGCGCAGCTGGGAGGAGCGGTCGCGGATGTTTGCTCTGCCGCGCTCTTCCTGGGCGGAGTATGATGCGAGCCTGATCTCGGCAGGCGGGGGCGTCTTTCCGCGCACGCAGAAGACCATTCCGCTTTCACCCGAGATCCGCGCCGTGCTGGGCGTGGAGGATGTGGAACTGGATCCCTCCAGCCTGATCAGCGCGATCCTGAAGGCGCCGGCCGATCTGTTGTGGTTCGGGGGGATCGGCACCTACATAAAGGCTGCCGTCGAGAGCAATGTGGAGGTGGGCGATGCCGCCAACGATCCGCATCGCGTGAACGGCGATGAGGTGCGCGCCAAGGTCATTGGCGAGGGTGCCAATCTGGGCGTGACGCAGGCGGGCCGCATCGCTTTTGCCGAGCAGGGCGGCCGCATCAACACCGACTTCATCGACAATTCGGCAGGCGTCGATTGTTCGGACAATGAGGTGAACATCAAGATCGCGCTCAATCGCGAGATGATCGAGGGGCGGCTCGCTTACGAGGAGCGCAACATGTTCCTCGCCGACATGACCGATGCCGTCGCCCGGATCGTGCTGGAGGATAACCGCCTGCAAACGCTGGGGCTATCGCTGGCGGAACGGGGTGGGGCGGCGGCTTTGCCCGGGCAGGTGCGCGTCGTGGAGATACTAGAAGGGATGGGCCGGATCGACCGGGCCGTGGACGGCATCGAGCCGAACGAAGCGCTGCTGCGGCGCGCGCGCGAGGACCGTGGCCTGACCCGGCCGGAACTTGCCATCCTGCTGAGCCATGGCAAGCTGGCTCTACAGGCCGGCATCGAAGCGAGCGACATCGCGCAGGACGATTGGTTCAAGCCTCTGTTGCATGCCGCTTTCCCAGCCCAGATGCAGGCGCGGTTCGCCGATGCGATCGACGCGCACCGGCTGCGACCCGAGATCGTCGCGACCAAGATGGCCAACCGGGTCGTCAACCGCTTGGGTCTGGTTGGGCCGTTCGAGCTTTCCGAAGAGGAAGGCGTAACCCTGGCCGACGTGGCCGCCGCCTATTTCACCGCCGATGCTCTGCTGGGCTTCGAAACTCTGTTCATGGAGATCGAGGCCGCTCCGTTAAGCGAGACGGCACGGCTGATGCTGCTCGACATCGCCGGACGCGGCGCGCGGTTGCACGTTGCCGATCTGCTACGATGCTGCGGTGGAACGATCGAACCCGGCAACGTCATCGGAATGCTGCAGCCTGGCCTCGATCGGCTGAAGGACGCCCTGGAAGGCCTGCTGATGAAGGAGGCCCAGATACAGGCCGGAACGCTCCGCACACGCCTGACCGGGGCCGGAGCCGAAGGCGGATTGGCCGACAGGGTCGTGCGTCTGTTCGAAATGGACGGCGCGATCGGCACGGCGGCGCTCGGCGCGCGCAGCGGTCGTGACGAGACGGCATTGACGCGCGCTTATGTACGACTGGGGGAGGCGCTGGGCCTCGATTGGGCCAAGGCGGCGGCGATCCGCTTTGCGCCTGCCGATCCGTGGGAGCGACTGCTCGCTGCGGGGCTGGCGAGGGACTTCGAGCAATTCCGACTGGATTTCCTCGCCCGCGCTGGAACAGACGATCCCGAGGCCGCGCTGGATGCCTGGCTGACGGAGAATGCCGCGAGAGTGGCGCAGTTCGTCCAGCTAGTGGACCGGGCACGCCTTGCGCCGACCGTGACTGCGGCGATGCTCGCTCAGATCGGCGCGCAGGCCAGAACCCTGCTCGCGCGGTGAAGATCAGGCCGGCCGTAGCACTTTAGGGAACGCTTCTCGGCCGGTCAGGTCTTTCGCGACCGATCGGCGGAAAGGCTCAAGGGCGGGAATTTGGATCCGCCCGGCAGAGGCAGGCTGCCGGGCTCCGTTTCGGCCACGTCCAGACGGCGCCAGCCATTCGGGCCGAGCCGCTCCATCGGCTGGAAGCGTGTCTTATACTGCATCCGCGCCGAGCCCTTCACCCAATAGCCGAGATAGACATACGGCAGCCGGGCGGCATTGGCGCGGACGATGTGATCGAGGATGATGAAGGTGCCAAGGCCGGGGCGGCTCTCCAACTCAGGATCGAAGAAGCTGTAGACCATCGAGAGGCCATCCGATTGCTGATCGGTCAGGCAGGCGCCGATCAGCCGGCCGGGCCGGCCATCTTTCGAAGGCTCCCGATATTCGATGACGAACGTGGTGACGGGAGTCTGCTCCACCATGTCGGCGAAATCGAGTTCGTCCATCTCGGCCATGCCGCCGCCCGGGTGGCGCGCGCCGAGATAGCGACGCAGCAGAACGAATTGCTCTTCGGTGGTCCACGGCCGGCAGGCGCTGACCTCCAGATCGGCGTTGCGCCGCATGAGCTTGCGCTGCGTGGCATTGGGCGCGAACTCGCTCGCGACGACGCGCACCGAAACGCAGGACTGGCAATCGATGCAGCTGGGCCGGTACGCCACACCCTGGCTGCGGCGAAAACCGATTCGCCCGAGCGCCTCGTTCAATTCGGCGGCATGCGGTCCGGCAAGCTCGGTGAAGACCTTGCGCTCCGTGCGGCCCGCCAAATATGGGCAAGGGGCTGGCGTCGTTACGAAGAAACGCGGAAATTTGAACTGCGCGCTCACCGCCCCGTCACGTCCCTGCCGCCAATCGCCCCATCTCGGCTTATGCCGTTAGCGCACGCACATGAAAAGCGCGTTTACACCGGAAGAGCGCGACAGTTGCCAATTGGCCGCACCCGATGCGGCGATCAGGCGAGTTCGACCGGGCTCACCTCGTAGGCGGCCGCGCGAAGTTCGCTGATAAGGCGGTCCAGATGCGCCTGATTACGCGTCTCGCACTCCACATCCAGACTCAGGCCCTTGGCGGGCAAATTGGTGAAGATCCTCTGGTGGGAAAGTTCGAGGATATTGACGCCTTCCTGATCGAAGATGCGCGCGACGTTGAACAGTGCACCCGGCCGATCCTGCAAACGGATGCGCAAGCGCGCGAGCCGGCCGGAGCGCGCCAGATCCCGTAGCAACACGTTCGCCAGCAGGCGCGTATCGATATTGCCGCCGCACAGGACGATGCCGATCGTCTTGCCGCGAAACCTCTCGGGATGCGTCAGGAGCGCGGCCAGCCCGGCGGCGCCAGCACCCTCGACGACCGTCTTTTCGATCTGGAGCAGCAAAGCGACGGCGCGCTCCATCTCACGTTCGGAGACGAGTACGATCTCGTCCACCTTCTGGCGAACGATGCCGGAGGTGATGATGCCGGGTTCGTTGACGGCAATGCCCTCGGCGAGCGTGTCCCCGCCGATCGGCAGGTGACCGCCGCTCACGCGATTGTACATCGAGGGGTAGAGTTCCGCCTGCACACCGATCACATCGATCGGCCGATCGGCCGCTTTGGCGACAGTTGCGCAGCCGGAGATCAGCCCGCCGCCGCCGATCGGGATGACGAGACAATCGATGTCTGGCGCATCCGCCAGCATTTCGAGAGCGACGGTGCCCTGGCCGGCAATGACGTGCACGTCATCGAACGGATGGACGAAGGTGAGGCCGCGTTCGACCTCCACTTCGCGGGCATGGGCGTAGGCATCGTCGAAGCGTTCGCCGTGGAGGATCACGGTGGCGCCGTGGCTCTCGGTCTGCTGCACCTTCACCGTCGGCGTAGGCTTCGGCATCACGATAGTGACCGGGATGCCGAGGCGCCGACCATGATAGGCGACACCCTGTGCGTGATTTCCGGCCGACGCGGCGATGACGCCCCGCGCGCGCTGCCCTTCATCCAGGTGAAGCAGCTTATTGAGAGCGCCCCGTTCCTTGTAGGCGGCCGTGAACTGAAGGTTCTCGAACTTCAGATAGACGGTGGCGCCCGTCAGCTCGGACAATGTCCGGCTGAGAAGGGTGGGGGTACGGACGATCGACGGCCGGACGCGGGTAGCCGCAAGGCGAATGTCGTCGATCGTCACCACGGGGGCGGAAACGACATCGATCTTGTGCAGCGTAGCCATGCCCAGCCCCTACAGGCTCTTCGCCGTCATTTGAACCCTTCCGCCGAGAAGGCGTCTGGCGCGCCGCCGGGGCGCGCACTATCGGGCGATGATGGCCAGGATCGCATATATCGGCCTCGGCGTGATGGGTGGCCCGATGGCGCGCCATCTTCACGCCGCAGGCCACGACGTCACCGTCTATAATCGTAGCCCCGCCAAAGCCGACGCGTGGGTGGCGGCGAACGGCGGTGCCGCCGCGCCGACCCCGGCTGCCGCCGCAACGGGCGCCGACGCTGTTTTCACCTGTGTGAGCGCCGATGCCGATCTGGAGGAGGTTACGCTCGGCCCGGACGGCACGTTTCCGGCGATGCGGGAAGGGGCGCTGTTCGTGGATCACACCACCGTCTCCGGGACGATCGCGCGCAGGCTGGCCGACGAAGGCGACGCGCGCGGGATCCTTGTCGTCGACGCGCCGGTGTCCGGTGGGCAGGCCGGCGCCGAGAAGGGCGCGCTCTCGATCATGTGCGGCGGCACGATCGAAGCGGTGACGCGCGCTTATCCGCTGATGCAGGCTTATGCCACGCGGATCGTGCATGTCGGCGGATCCGGCGCCGGCCAGCAGACCAAGATGGCGAACCAGATCTGCATCGCCGGCGTGCTGCAAGGCATGGCCGAGGCGCTCCGCTTCACGCAGGCGGCCGGGCTGGATAGCGACAAGGTCTTCCAGGCCGTGTCGGACGGGGCAGCGGCAAGCTGGCAGATGGAAAACCGCTGGGCGACGATGGCGGCGGACAGTTTCGATTTCGGGTTCGTGGTGGATTGGATGCGCAAGGATCTGGGGCTCGCCCTTGACGAGGCGCGGGGCAACGGCGCGACCCTGCCGGTGACGGCGCTGATCGATCAATTCTATGCGGAGGTGCAGGCGATGGGCGGTGGCCGTCAGGATACGAGCAGCCTTACTCGGAGGCTCGGGCGTTGAACCTCATGCTCGCAGGCCGCGCGACACGGCAACGCCGCACAAGGGCGACGCAGATCGGTGCGGCTCTCGTGACTGGCGTCATGCTCATCGGAACTGCCGCCTGGCCGGCGGACGCGAAGAAGCGGGCGGCCCCAGCCGAGATCCCGCTGGCCGAACAAGGGCTTGTCGATAACGTCAACGGCTATACGCTGGACGCCAAGGGCGCATTGGTGCGCTTCAGCGGATTGCTGATCGATCGTGACGGCAAGGTCGTTCGCCTGCTTCAGACCGGCGACACGCGCCCGCAGCGGCCCGATTTCAAGCTGGACGGGAAGGGTCGCACTCTGCTGCCCGGCTTGATCGATGCGCATGGCCATGTGCAAGGACTGGGCGAGCAGGCGCTGAGCCTCGACCTTACGGGCACGAAGAGCCTGGCCCAAGCGCAGGCGAAGCTCGCCGCTTACGCGCCGGCCCACACCGGTATGGCCTGGATACGCGGCAGCGGCTGGAATCAGGAGATATGGAAGCTCGGCCGCTTCCCGACCGCTGCTGACCTGGACCAGATCCTCCGCGATCGCCCGGTCCTTCTGGAGCGGGTGGATGGTCACGCCGTTTGGGCAAATAGCGCCGCAATGGCGGCGGCGGGGATTACCGCGAAGACGCGGGATCCAGCGGGCGGGCGGATCGAGCGCGACGCGAAAGGCAATCCGACCGGCCTGTTCGTGGATGCGGCGCGGACGCTCGTCGAGAGTGCGGCGCCGGCTCGCCTGCCGCGTGAGCGCGATCAGGCATTCGCCGCCGCGCAGGACATTCTTCTGGCCGATGGCGTGACGGCGACGTCCGACATGGGCACGACCATCGAGGATTGGGAAGCGATGCGCCGCGCAGGCGATGCGGGCCGCTTGCGGCTGCGGGTCGTGAGCTATGCGGCGGGACTCGAACCCTTGCTGGCGGTAGCGGGCACCGGGCCGACGCCGTGGCTGTATGGCGGAAGGCTGCGCATGGTGGGGGTCAAATTCTATGCCGATGGCGCGCTGGGATCGCGCGGCGCGGCACTGAAGCAGCCCTATGCCGACGCGCCCGGACAGAAAGGCACGCTCTTCAACGACGATGCCAAGCTGAAGAATTTGATGAGCCGCGCGGCGATGGACGATTTTCAGACAGCCGTGCACGCGATCGGCGATGCCGCGAACGCGCAGGTTCTGGATGCGATCAACGAGCTGGCCGAGACGTACAAGGGCGATCGGCGCTGGCGGATCGAACATGCTCAGATCGTGGACGTGAAGGATCTGCCGCGCTTCGCCCAGCACGGCACCATCGCCTCGATGCAGCCGAGCCACGCGACATCCGACCATAGGATGACGGCGGTCCGTCTGGGACAGGATCGGCTCGCCGGCGCTTATGCGTGGAAGACGATGCTCGACCAGAAAGTGCCGCTGGCATTCGGATCGGACTATCCTGTGGAAAGCCCGAACCCCTTTCCCGGAATTGCAGATGCGATGACGCGGCAGGATGCGGCTGGCGATCCGCCGGGTGGTTGGCTGCCGGAGCAACGTCTGACGCTGAACCAGTCTCTCGCCGCCTTCACCATCGGTGCTGCTTACGCCGCGAAGGCCGAGGACCGCATCGGCAGCCTCGAACCCGGCCATTTCGCCGATTTCATCCTGGTGGATCGCGATCCTTTTCAGATCACACCGGAAGCGATCCGCGAAACGAAGGTGCTGGAAACGTGGGTCGGCGGGCAACGCGCGTGGGTGCGGAAGTAGGACCGTTCAACGTCGTCATGCCAGCATAGGCTGGCATCCATGTCTCTAACGAGCGGCGGTCCGCGAGCGAAAAGAGACATGGACCCCAGCCTTCGCTGGGGTGACGGGACGAGGCTCAGGCAGGCAGCGCCGTCAGCATTCCCGGCGTCAGCACTTGCGGCAGTTCCTTCGGCTCCGCGCCACCAGCCGGATACCATAGGTAGAAGGGCACGCCGGATCGCCCATGCGCCGCCAGGAAGCGGCTGATGGCGGGATCACCGTTCGTCCAGTCGCCGACCATCACGACCACCTTCTTCGCGGCGAAGGCGTTCGCCACCTCGTCCCGCTCGATTGCCGCTTTCTCGTTGACCTTGCACGTCAGGCACCAGTCCGCCGTGAAGTAGAGGAGGACGGGCCGCCCCCCGGCGCGAAGCGTGGTGAGGCGAGGTTCGTCGAACTTCTCATGACCAGGCTCCGCCGCTGCGATCGTCGCCTCGGCGGAAGCGCGAGGCATGGTTGCGGCGATCAGGCCCGCGACGAGCAGCGCCGGGACGAGCGGCCACCAAGCGGCAGGCTTCATCGACTGTTGGCGACGGCCTACCCACCACAGGCCGAGCGTGAAGACCAAGGCGGCCGCCAGCGCTAGCGCCATGCCGTTTACGCCCGCCTGACGTCCGGCAATCCAAGCGAGGCCGAGCGCGGTCAGGAACATCGGAACCGAGAGGATGCGGCGGAGACGATCCATCCACGCGCCCGGCTTGGGCAGGCGATTGCGCAGCGCTGGCACGAAGCCGAGCAGCAGGAACGGCAATGCCAACCCCAGCCCCAGGCCGGCGAAGATCGCCAGTGACACCGGCGCGGGCAGAACCAAGGCGGCCCCCAGCGCGACACCCATGAAGGGGCCGGAGCATGGCGTCGCAACGAACGCCGCCAGCGCGCCCGTCCAGAACGCGCCAGCTTTGCCGCCCTTCGAGGCGAGTGCGTCTCCGCCAGTGATGGCCGGCAATTCGAAGAGCCCGGCAAGATTGAACGCAATCGCACTGACCAGGACGAGCAGGATCAGGATGACGCGCACATCCTGCAACTGGAACGCCCAGCCCGCCGTCTGCCCCGCCGCCCGCAGCGCCAGCAGAACCGCACCAAGCGCCAGGCAAACGAGAACGACGCCGCCCGTATAGGCTAGCGCTTCGGCACGTGCGTCAGCCTGCGACTTGCCCGACCGCGCAAGGCTGAGCGCCTTGAGGCTCAGAATTGGGAAGACACACGGCATGATGTTCAACAGCAAGCCGCCGAGGATCGCGCCGCCCAACGCAATCAGCGCCGCAGTGAGGCCTCTAGAGCCCGCACCTTCACGAACGCCCGTCGCGGATATGGCGGCGATCGTGCCGGGTGTGGCCTCCAGCAACACGCCGCTATCCTGCCCAAGACGCAACACACCCTGGATCTTGGTAGGCGATGCACCGTCCCGCGCGGCAGTCTCGATCACGAGCCGATCGCCTTCGCGGGCGGCCTTTTGCGGCGCTGCATAATCGATGACCTTGTCGGTCAGCGGAAAGAAATAGGGCAGAGGCGCCTCGGCAGCGGCGGGCAGGGGCACCTCGATCCGAAACAGTTTCCCCGAAATCGCAAAATGCGCCGGGCTTGCCAGCGGATGAGGAAGAGACGCGCGCCAGCGATCGAATTGCGCGGCCTTGGCAGGATCGGCGCGGCCGTCTCCAACCGTGAGCTCCGTTTCCAGCACCGCCGTCTCGGGCACGCAGACCGAAGGGTTGCAGGCGAGCCAATCGAGCTTTGCCTTGATCGGCAGCTTCGTGCCCGGCGCGAGCCCCTTCGGCACATCGACCGTGACGAGCAGCGCGTAATCACGCTCGTAAACGTAGTTCATCAGGCCGGCGATGATCAGTGTCTGCGGCACGGGATATTGGATCGGCCCGAATGTGAGGCCCTTCGGCGCCGTCCATATGACCCGCGTTTCCAGTCCGGCATCCCCGGGATTCTTCCAGTAACCGTGCCAGGTTTCGGCAGGCCGCATTGCAAAGGCGAGCGTCGCCTTTGAGCCCGGCGCGGGGTTGGCGCTCTCCGCAAGAAGATTGGGCGTGATATGATTGGTCGTGCCCAGCGCCTCGGCAGAAGCGGGTACGGCTATCAGGAGAGCAACGAAAGCGAGAAGGGCCCGGATCATGCGCGATGCTCTAGCATGACGGCAAGGCAGGCCAAAGGTGGTCGACTAGCGCCGATCGCAGGCTTCATAGGCTCCGTTCACGCAAGCATCGACACGCTGGCGCCATTGGTTCAGCCGGCGCCGATAGGCGGCTTGGGCTGCGGCATAATCCCGCTCGGCCGCTGCATTGTCCCGCGCGGCACTGACATGATCGCGGCGAGCGACCGCAGCGGCGGCCTGCCGGTTGAGCTGCTCGGTCCGCAGACGATCCAGCCGGTGCGCCTCGTCTTCCATCGCCTGCGCGCTAGCCGCAGCCGCCAAGGCGGAGAGCAGGATCGCGAGAAAAATACGGCGCATCATACTAGATGACGACTACCGGATTGCAGCCCGGTGAACAGCGGCCAGTCGGCTCAGCCGGCTTCGCTTCTCAGTGGACGGGCAAGCAAAGTCTCGATCGCGGCGGAGGCGGTCAGTTCGCCAGCAATAAGCGCGGCGACCGCCTCGGCGATGGGCATTTCGATGCCGACCGCGCGCGCCGCTTGCGCCAGTACCGGCGCCGTGAACGCGCCCTCCGCCACCGTTCTGCGATCCGACAGCAATTCGGCGGCAGTCGCGCCACGTCCAATCCCAAGGCCGAGCGAGAAATTTCGCGATTGTTCGGACGAGCAGGTGAGGACCAGATCACCGAGCCCGGCCAGTCCCGCCAGCGTCTCGGCCCGTGCGCCACGCGCAATGCCGAACCGCGTCATCTCGGCAAACCCCCGCGCGATCAGCGCCGCGCGTGCGTTACGACCAAGGCCGGCACCCTCGACGATCCCGCACGCGATGGCGAGCACGTTCTTTACCGCGCCGCCAATCTCCGCGCCGATCAGGTCGGTCGAACCATAAGGCCGGAAGTTGGGCAGGGCCAAGCGTGCAGCAAATTGCGCGCCGCGCGCTTCGTCGGTGCAGGCGAGGGTGACGGCGGTGGGCAGGCCTGATGCGACCTCACCCGCAAAGGTCGGCCCGGACAAAGCCGCGATCGGCGCTTCCGGGCAGGCCTCAACGGCCACTTCGGTCATCAGCGCCATCGTGCCTGCCTCGATGCCCTTGGCGCAGAGCAGCAGCGGAGTAGTGCCGACCGGCGCGGCCTGCAGGATCACGCGCATGTGCTGGGCGGGCGTCACCACCAGCAGCGCATCGCATGCCGCCATCTCGGCTATGTGCGCCGTCGCGCGGATCGAGTCCGAGAGCTTGATACCGGGAAGGAATGCGGAGTTTTCGCGAACCTCGTTGATGGCGGAGGCGACTTCGGGCTCGAACGCCCACAGCGTGACGGGGCCGTTCTCCGCCGCCACCTGCGCCAGCGCCGTGCCCCAGGCGCCCGCGCCAAGCACGCCGATATGGTTCATGCCTTCACTCCGGCGCCACGCGCTTTTTCCGCGTTGGGGTCCAGCGGCCAGCGCGCCCGCGCTGCCACGTCGAGCGGATCGCTCCAGCCGAGGCTGAACCGCTCGATACCCGCCCAGGCTATCATTGCCGCATTGTCCGTACAGAGCCAGCCCGGCGGCGCGATGAAGCGCAAACCCTGCGTCTCTGCCAGCTTTTCGAGCGCGCCACGGATCGCACTGTTGGCAGCGACACCGCCTGCAACGACCAGCGAGTTCGGGCCGTCCATCCGCCGCAGCCCCCGCGCCGTGCGATCGATCAGGCAATCTATCACGGCCTGCGTGAAGGATGCGGCAATATCCTCCGGCCGATAGACGCCCGCATCGCGCGCGCGCAGCACGGCGCTCTTCAGGCCTGCGAACGAGAAATGCGGCTCAGGCGATCCCATTAGCGGGCGGGGCAACGGCACGGCGGACGGATCGCCCTGTAGCGCCGCTTTCTCCACAGCCGGGCCGCCCGGGAAGCCCAGACCGAGCAGCTTTGCGGTCTTGTCGAACGCTTCGCCGGCCGCATCGTCGATCGTCGTCGCAAGGCGCCGGTAATCGCCCGGTCCACGCACTTCCAACAATTGGCAATGACCACCCGAGACAAGCAGCAAGGCATAAGGGAATTGAAGGTCCGGCTCCGCCAGGCGCGGCGAAAGGGCATGCCCTTCCAAATGGTTGATCGCGATCAGCGGTTTGGCGCAAGCCAGCGCGAGCGCCTTGCCCGTGACGAGGCCGACCATGACTCCCCCGATCAACCCCGGGCCGGCCGTGGCCGCCACCGCGTCGATATCCGACAGGCGAACACCGGCATCATTCAGCGCCGCCTCCACGAGCGGGATCAGCCGTTCGACATGGGCGCGGGCCGCAATCTCGGGAACCACGCCGCCATAGGGCGCGTGCTCGTCTTCCTGCGTCGCCAGCCGATGCGCCAGAATGCGGCGGCCATCGTCGACGAGCGCCGCCGCGGTTTCGTCACAGGAGGATTCGAGGCCGAGTACCAGCATGATGGCGGCGGCATAATGGATCGGGCGGCGATGCCGAAGCAGTTTCGGCGCTGGCCTCGCCCGGGCCCCCGCCTGCTTTGCGCCGGACCTGAGACAACTCCGCCCTTGCCCGACCACGCCGCCCCGTTAAGGGCGCTTCCATGTCTCCGCTACGTCTTGGAACCCGCGGTTCGCCGCTCGCCCTTACTCAAGCCAATATGGTTGCGGATGGGTTGCGTTCCGCACACGGCTGGCATGAACAGGCGATCGAGATCGTCGTGATCCGCACGACCGGGGACCGGATCCAGGATCGCGCGCTGGCGGACGTCGGCGGCAAGGCGCTCTGGACCAAGGAACTGGATCGCGCCTTGTTCGATCGCGAGATCGATTTCGCGGTTCATTCCATGAAGGACGTGGAGACGATCCGGCCCGGCGGTATCACCATCGCCGCAATGCTGCCCCGCGCCGATGTGCGGGATCGGCTGATCGGCTGCGACACGGTAGCGGGGCTGGCAGAGCGTGCGCGCGTCGGAACGTCGTCGCCGCGCCGCGCCGCGCAGCTTCGGCGCATTCGTCCCGATCTGCAGATCACGCTCTTTCGCGGCAATGTGGAAACCCGGCTGCGCAAGCTTGCCGATGGCGAAGCGGAAGCAACCCTGCTTGCGGCGGCCGGCCTCGACAGGTTGGGCCGGCCCGATATTGGAACGGCCATACCGACAGAGACGATGCTGCCAGCACCAGCGCAGGGTGCAGTCGGCATCGAGGCTTTGGCCGACAATGCACGAGTTCTGAACCTGCTGCTGGCGATCGATCATGGCCAGACGCGTCGTTGCGTCGCCATCGAGCGGGCTTTCCTCGCGACTCTGGGCGCCGACTGCCGGTCGCCTGTGGCAGCGCTTGCCGTGGAGGAGAATGGCATGATCCATCTGCGCGCCGAGATTCTGAGCGAAGCGGGCGAGGATCACGTCGCAGGGGAGGCAAGATTCGCTGCGGAGGATATCGACGGCCCGACAGCGCTGGCGCGTGAGCTTCTTGATGCGGCAGTGCCTTCGTTGCGCGCGCTGTTCGCTGGGTGATGCGCGCGCTCGTCCTACGGCCGCAACCGGGCGCGGACGCAACTGCCGCTCGTATTCGGGCCTGGGGCGGGAAGGCGACCGTCGCGCCGTTGTTTCAGATCCGGCCCGCGGAGTGGGACGTGCCTGACTCCGCCGCGCATGACGCTTTGGTGCTGACCAGCGCCAATGCCGTCCGTCACGCTGGCGTCGGTTTGGCCCGACTGAAGAGCCTTCCGGTTTTCGCCGTCGGCGAGTCGACCGCGCAAGCGGCGCGGGCGGCGGGGCTCTATGTTCGTGCGGTGGGCACCAACAATGCGGAGGCGCTCTTCGCCAGCATCGCGGCGGCCGGGGTGATGCGGCCGCTCCGGCTGGTCGGTGCCGATCACGGCGCGGTGACGCGCTCGACTCTGATCGTCACCACCCGGATCGTGTACCGCGCCGATGCCGCGACCGAACTTCCTCCCAATGCAATCGAGGCGCTGGCAGCGGGCGCCGTTGCCCTGCTTCATTCGCCGCGGGCGGCGGCTCTGTTCGGATCGATGATCGGCACCTCTCCCCAGCGGGCCGGGATCCGGATCGCCGCCATCAGTGCAGCGACAGCAAATGCTGCGGGTGAAGGATGGCAGGCGGTGGCGATCGCAGCCGTTCCGACTGACGACGCGCTGCTGGCGGCGGCGGCGCGGCTGTGCGAAACAGGTGCGGGGCCGGAGAAGCACGCAGGGGCATGATGGACGAGAGGGATCTTCCGGCGGGCACGCGGCGGCGGTGGCGGTTGATCGGCCCGGCTGTTGCGGTATTGCTAGCCTTTGTCGGCGGCTGCATCGCGACAGCCTATGCCGTTCATAGATGGACGCAAGTGGCGGAAATCGTCCAGCCGAAGTTGGCCCCGCAAGCGCCCGTGAAGGTCGTGGCGCCACCTGCTTCGCCGATCGCGCCCGCCCTTGCCAAACTAGCCGAGCGGCTGGACGTCCTGGACGATCGGGTCGCGGCGATCGACGATCAGGCGCGCGAAGCCAACGGCAATGCGGATCGGGCCGAGGCTTTGCTCGTGGCATTCGCGGCGCGCCGGGTCGTCGATCGCGGACAGCCGCTCGGCTATCTGGAAACGATGCTCCGCAACCATTTCGGCGGGGTGGATCCCCAGGCGGTGGCGATGACGATCGCAGGCGCCCAACGGCCGGTGACGCTCGCCTTGCTCCAGCAGACCTTTTCCCAACTGGCCCCGTCGCTGGTCGCGTCGCCACCGCAGCAGAGCTGGTGGACGGGCTTTCGTCGCGAGATGGGTTCGCTGTTCGTGATCCGCCGGGCCGCTACGCCATCAATGCTGCCGGACGATCGCCGAGATCGGGCGCGCACCGCTCTGGATCACGGGCAGGTTGAACTCGCTTTAATGGAAGTGACCCGCCTGCCGGGCGCCCATGCCGCCAAGGACTGGGTTGCGTCGGCGCGGCGCTATGTCCTCGTTCACAATGCACTCGACCGGATCGAGACGGCAGCCTTGCTGGCGCCGTCAAATGCGCCGGCTACCGCCCAGCCCTGACCGATCAGCCGAGCAGCACCGCGCGGACATCGTCCCATAGCTGCGGCGTCGCGGCCGCCAGCAGCCCGAACCCCGGAGTGGCCAGCCGATAAGGCGCGCCATCGAAGCGCGCGATCCGGCCGCCAGCCTCGGTGAGGATCAGCGAGCCCGGGGCGTGATCCCACGGGAGCGCGCGCCAGAACAAGGCGGCGTCATTCTGGCCAAGGATGACACGGGGATATTGTTCTCCGGCACAGCGCGGCACCGCGACATTCTCCAACCGGCCCGGCGCGCGTGCCTCGAAATCCCCGCGAATTTCGGCAGGGAGATAGTGTGTCGCAAGCGCCGCCACGGGCAGCGCCGCGCCGGTCGGCCGGGCCGTAATGCGGCTTCCATCGAGGAACGCCCCTTCGCCTTTCGCGGCGTGCAGCAGACGCCCGGTTACGGGATCGAGGATCCAGCCGCCGATCACCTCGCCGTCATCGATCAGCGCGATCATGATGGCGAACGGGGTGATGCCCTCGGCATAATTGCTCGTCCCGTCGATCGGATCGATGATCCAGGCGAGGCCTTCGCCAATCCCATCGAGGAGGCTTGGATCGGCGGAAACAGCCTCCTCGCCGATGATCCGCGCTTCCGGCAATATCTTCGCCAAACCTTCGCCAAGACGAAGCTCCGATTCGCGATCGGCGATCGTCACGAGATCGCCCGGACCTTTCTCGATCACCTCATGCGCCGCCAGCATCTGGAAGCGCGGCATGACGACATCCGCCGCGACTTGCCGCATCAGTGCGGAGACGGCTTCGATCGGCATGGCGCTCATAGCTCTCGCCCCCAAGCGCCCGCTCTTCTCCGCTGATTCATCAGCTTCGGTAATCCGCGTTGATCGATATGTAGCCATGCGTGAGATCGCAGGTCCAAACGGTCGCGCGGCCTTTGCCGATGCCGAGATCCACACCGATATCGATATCCTGCCCCTTCAGGTGCGCGGCGACCGGAGCCTCGTCATAACCCTCCACCGCCAGACCACCTTGAGCAACCTGGGTTATCCCGAAGCGGATTGAGAGCTTGTCGCGCTCGGCCGGCTCGCCCGCCTTGCCGACGGCCATGACGACGCGTCCCCAATTGGCATCCTCACCGGCAATGGCGGTTTTCACGAGCGGGGAATTGGCGATCGAGAGCGCGATGCGATGGGCGCTCGCATCGGAACTCGCTCCCTCGACATCGATCGTGATGAACTTGCTCGCTCCTTCGCCGTCGCGAACGACCGCGTGCGCGAGCTGGCGACACAGGTCGCCGAGCGCCGCTTCGAAAGCGTCGGCACCGGGATCCTCGACGCCGGTCAACGGAGAATTGCCGGCCTTGCCCGTCGCGAAGGCCAGCACCGTGTCGGACGTCGACGTATCGCCATCCACGGTAATGCACGAAAAGCTGGCCGCATTGGCAGTTTCCATCATCCGCTGCAGCAGGGGCGCTTCGATGGCAGCATCGGTGAAGATGAAGCCGAGCATCGTCGCCATGTCGGGTGCGATCATGCCCGAGCCCTTGATGATGCCGACAAGGGAGACGGTCCGCCCGTCCACCACCGCCGTGGTCATCGCCGCCTTCGGGAAAGTGTCCGTCGTAGAAATGGCCTCGGCGGCGTCCCGCCAGCTGGCGTCCGGGGCCGCCAGTGCCGCATCGACGCCGGCTTCGGCCTTGTCGATCGGCAAGGGCACACCGATCACTCCAGTGGAGGCCACGAAAACGTCCGATGGCCGGCACGCCATCGCGCCCGCCACGCGAGCCGCAATCGCCTCGACAGCGGCACGCCCGCGATTGCCGGTGAATGCGTTGGAATTGCCCGCGTTGACGACCAGCGCGCGTGCGTGGCCCAGCACCAATGCCTGCCGGCACCACTCCACCTCAGGCGAGGGGCATTTGCTCTTTGTCGTAACACCGGCGACGACGGTGCCGGGATCCAGCGCGACATAGGTGAGATCGGCACGATCCCAATTCTTGTATCCGGCCCGGGCGACGGCAACGCGAACGCCGGCGACAGGTGCCAGATTGGGAAAGGGCAAAGCGAGCGGGGAGATGGCGGACATGAGGGGGCGCTTACACCGGATCGCGCGCTTGTGAAGCCGCCAGCAGCGCCTCAAGCTCGTCAGGCCGCAATTCGCGCGCGAGCTGATCCTTGGTGCATTCGGCCGCAACCTTGTCCGGTCGCCAGCGGAGCAGGGTGGTTCCGTGGCGAAAGCGGCCACCCGTCACCTGATCGTAGCGTACTTCCACCACTAGCTCCGGCCGCAGCGGCTGCCATTGCACGCTCCGCGCGGTGGACCAGCGGCTGGGACCTCCCGGTGCATCGCCGCTGAAGCCCGGGCCTTCGATCAACGGCTCAAGCCGATCGAGCAAGGCGAGCTTCTGGGCAGCATCGATCGCGGACGTGAAGCCGACATGATCGAGGCGCCCTTCCGCATTGGAGAGTCCCAGTAGCAGAGACCCCACCGCCTTCTTCTCGCCGGCCGCATATCGAAATCCGCCGACCACGCAGTCGGCCGTGCGATGCTGCTTCAGCTTCGCCATCGCCCGTTCGCCAGAACGATATGGCAGATCGAGGCGCTTCGCGACGATGCCGTCCAGCGCCGCGCCGGCCTGATCCAGCCATTGATGGGCGATGTCGGCGTCGTTCGTTTTGGGAGAGAGCAGCAGCGAGGGTACGGCGTATCGGGCGTGAGACGCCTCCAGCGCGCGTCGGCGGTCGGCAAAGGGGGCGGAGAGCAGATCCTTCGCGCCGCTGGCCAGACAATCGAAGGCTACGAACTGCGCCGGCGTCTCTGCCGAAAGGCGCGCGACCCGGCTCGCAGCCGGATGCAGCCTCGCCTGCAAGGCCGAGAAGGACAGCGTATCGCCCTGCGGCACCACCAATTCGCCATCCAGAACGAACCTGTCCTGCCGGACCGACAGCAACATCGCCACGATTTCGGGGAAATAGCGGCCGAGCGGCTTGTCCGACCGGGAGCGTAGCGCCACCTGAGCGCCGTCGCGCCACGCAATGCAGCGGAAGCCATCCCATTTGGGCTCATAGTGCCAGTCTTCGCCTTGCGGCAGCGCATCGATCAACTTCGCCTCCATCGGCGCGATGCCGGGCGTGTCGTCTGCTGGGAACGGGAGGCTCGCCATACCCGATCAACGATAGGTGCCGGTTCCGGTTGCCGCACCCCATCGAGGTTTAACGGTGGATAAGTTCGTCCCCGGAGTCGCGCATTGGGGCCATCATGCTTATGCTGGGCAAATGGCCGTTCAGCCCTTCGTGCCGCTTCGCATCCTCTCCGCTTTCACGATGCTGGAAGGCGCTGTCGATCCGAAAGCGATCGCCACCCGCGCAAAGACGCTGGGGTTTCCGGCGGCGGCCATCACGGATCGCAACGGGCTGTATGGCGCCATGCCCTTCGGCGATGCCGCCAAGAAGGCAGGAATCCAGCCGATCATCGGCGCGCTGCTCGCCGTTGCACGCCCGGGCACGCCAGAGGGCAAGACGCCGACGATCGATTGGCTCGCCCTCTATGCGCAGGACATGGCGGGCTATGACAATCTGTGTGCGCTGGTCTCGGCCGCGCATCTCGATCGGCCTGTCCACGATGACGCGCACGTTCCGCTTGCGGCCTTGGAAGGACGGACGAACGGCCTCATCGCGCTGACCGCAGGCGCAGAGGGAGCGATGGCGCGGCTGCTGGCTGAACAGCAGGCGGATGCGGCGGGCCGCTATCTGGATCGGCTGGAAGCATTGTTCCCGGATCGGCTGTATATCGAGCTGTCACGCCGGGGGGATCAAACCGAGGAAGCTGCCGAAGACGCGTTGATCGATCTCGCTTACGCGCGCAATTTGCCGATCGTCGCCACCAATCCCGCGTCCTATGCGGAGCCAGGCTTTCACGCCGCGCATGACGTGATGCTGTGCATTGCCGCATCCTGTTACGTCGATTCTGACGATCGCGCGCATTCGTCCCCCGAGAGCTGGATCAAGCCGGCCGATGCGATGGCGGATCTGTTCGCGGATCTGCCTGAGGCTCTCGCCAACACGCTGGTCGTCGCGCAGCGTTGCGCCGTTGCCGCCCCCAGCCGCAAGCCGATCCTGCCCAGCCTTGCGGGCAATCGCGAAGCCGAGGCCGAGCTGTTGCGGAGCGACGCGCGCGCCGGTCTGTCCGCGCGCCTAGCCAAGAAGCTCTCAGTCCTCGGCGAACCCGTGCCGGCGGACGAAGCGGGACTGAGTGCGCGCTTTCCCGGCTATTTCGAACGGCTGGAATTCGAAACGGACGTGATCGTCCAGATGGGCTTTCCGGGCTACTTCCTGATCGTGGCCGACTTTATCAAGTGGGCCAAGGAACGGGACATACCGGTGGGGCCGGGGCGCGGCTCCGGCGCGGGCTCGGTCGTCGCCTGGGCGCTGACGATCACCGATCTCGACCCGCTTGAATTAGGCCTGCTGTTCGAACGCTTTCTCAATCCCGAACGCGTCTCGATGCCGGATTTCGACATCGATTTCTGCGAAACGCGGCGGGGCGAGGTGATCCAATACGTCCAGCAGAAATATGGGCGTGGCCAAGTGGCGCAGATCATCACCTTCGGGCGGCTCAAGGCCCGCGCCGTGCTGAAAGACACCGGCCGCGTCCTTCAGATGAGCTATGGGCAGGTCGATCGCCTCGCCAAGCTGATCCCCAATCACCCGACCGATCCGTGGACACTGCCGCGCGCGCTGAACGGCGTGTCCGAGCTGGCCAAGGAAGTGGAGGGCGACGAGCAGGTGAAGCGCCTGTTCGATCTGGCGTGCCAGCTGGAGGGCCTTCCGCGCCACAGCTCCACGCATGCGGCCGGCGTCGTCATCGGCGATCGTCCGCTCGATCAGCTCGTTCCGCTCTACCGCGATCCGCGATCGGACATGCCGGTTACGCAGTTCGACATGAAATATGTCGAGGGTGCCGGGCTCGTAAAGTTCGATTTCCTGGGCCTGAAGACGCTGTCCGTGCTGCAAAAGGCGGTGCAGATGCTGGCGAAGCGTGCCGTCACCGTGGATCTGCTGAGCCTCCAGCTTGACGATCCCGACGTATACGGGCTGCTCCAGCGGGGCGACACGGTCGGCGTGTTCCAGCTGGAATCCGAAGGGATGCGCCGGACGCTAGCCGCCGTCCGCCCGACCAACTTCGGCGACATCATCGCGCTGGTGTCACTGTATCGGCCCGGCCCGATGGACAATATTCCGATGTTCGGAGATCGGAAGAATGGTCGGGCCGAGATCGAATATCCGCATCCGCTGCTGGAAGGCGTCCTGAAGGAAACCTACGGGATCTTCGTCTATCAGGAACAGGTGATGCAGGCGGCCCAGATCCTGGCCGGCTACAGTCTGGGCGAAGCCGATCTTCTGCGCCGGGCGATGGGCAAGAAGATCAAGGCCGAGATGGACGCCCAGCGCCAGCGCTTCATCGATGGGTGCGGTCGGCAGGAGATAGGGGCGCAGAAGGCCAACGAACTGTTCGACCTGATCGACAAGTTCGCAGGCTATGGTTTCAACAAGAGCCATGCGGCCGCTTATGCGCTGCTGGCTTACCAAACCGCTTGGCTTAAGACACATCACAAGCCGGAATTCTTTGCGGCATCCATGTGTTACGACATGGCACTCACGGACAAACTGAATATCTGGGTGGACGATGCGCGGCGTTCGGCCGTCGAATTGCTGGCCCCGGACGTGAATGCATCCGAAGCCGAGTTCTCGGTAGAAGGGGAGGCCGTTCGCTACGGCCTGGGCGCGCTCAAGAATGTCGGCGAAAAGGCGATGGAGCAGCTTACTGCCGAACGAACCAACGGTCCGTTCAAGAGCCTCGACGATTTCGCCGAGCGGATCGATCCGCGGCTGTTGAACCGGCGTCAGCTCGAAAGCCTTGCCGCCGCCGGCGCCTTCGACACGCTGGAAAAGGATCGTGCCGGCGTGTTCGCCGCCGTCGAGACGATCCTTGCCGAAGCAGCCAAGGCGCACGAACAGCGCGAAACCGGGCAGGGCGGGCTGTTCGGCGGCCCTTCCGAGGCGGCGCATGCCCATATCAGGCTCCAGCGCGATGCGCGCTGGACGGTAGCCGAGCGGATGGGCGCGGAGAAGGAGGCGTTCGGCTTCTATTTCTCGGCCCACCCCACGGATCGTTTCCGCCATGTCGCGCAGTCGGAAGGCGCGCGATCCTATGCGCAAGTCGTAGCGATGACAGTGTCGTCGGAGCCGGAGCGGGACGATCGCGGTCGCCCGATTGCACGCCCGACCGCGAAGCTTGCGGCTCTGGTTGAGGACGCACGCTGGCGAACGTCGGCACGAGGCAATCGCTATCTGCTCGCCACCTGTTCCGATCAGACCGGCCAGTTCATCGTCAGTGTGTTCGACGAGCCGGTGGCGATCGAGCTTGAGGAAGGCGCGAAGGCCAATAGCTGCCTGCTGCTGACGGTGGAACTGGATCGGCGGCCGGGCGAAGAAACACCCCGCCTCACCGTGCGCTCAACGCGGCCGCTCGACAGTCTGGTTGGCAACGCGCGCTTGCGGATGGAAGTCGAGATCACCGACGCAGGCGCGCCGACATCGTTGGCGACATTGCTTACCGACATGCGGGGCGGCCGCAGCGAGATCGAGCTTGTCGCCAGCGTCGAAGGTCAGAAGATCCGTATCCGGATCGGGCGGGACTATCGCGTGGATGCCGAACTGGCGGCTCGGATCGAGCATATGCCCGGCGTCGCTGCGGTCCTGCTCTCACCGATCGAACCGCCCAGGTTGGCCCTCGTCAGCTAGGCCGCGCTCAGCCAATCGTCAGCGATACCGCGTAGATGATCAGGCCGACCAGACCGCCGACCAGCGTCCCGTTCACGCGAATATATTGCAGGTCGCGGCCGACGGCGGTTTCCAGCCGTTCGGTCACGGTGCTGGCATCCCAGCCGCGTACGGTATCGGACACGAGCGCGACGATACCATCACCGTAAGCCGCGACGATGCCGACGGTCGCCCGCCGTGCGAAGCGATTGACGGCAATCCGGATGCGCTCGTCATTCTGAAGCGTCTCGCCGGTTTGGCGCAGCATCTCGCCCAGCTGGCCAGCCATGGCCTCCTGCGGATTGCGGACGGCGCGAAGCATTGCGGCGCGGGCACTCTGCCACATGCCATCCAGCCAGCGTGCCACCGCCGGGTTCGCCACCAGAGCATCTCGGAGCCGCGCCACGCGCTCCTGCATTTCGGGCTCATGCTGCAGGCGCTCGGCCAATTCGCCCAACGCTTCCTCGGTCTTCGCCCGGAGGGGATGGTGGGGATCGTCCGCCATATCGGCCAGCAGCTTGAACAGGCCTTCGAGGATCTTGTTGGAGAGCGTCTCGTCTAGGCCCGTCCAGCGCATGATCGATCCTGCGCGCTCATGGATCATCTTGCGGAACAGCGGTTCATTAGCTTCCAGCGTACGCCCGATCCAGTCGATCGCCCCATCGATCAGGGGGCGGTGGCGGCCTTCGGCCATCGCCGCGCCAAGCAACTGGCCTGCCAGTGGCGCAACCTGCATGTCCTTGAGCCGCTGAACGGCCATGCCCTTGAACAATCCACCCAGCCGCTCGTCCGCCAGCCCTTCCAGCAACGTGACCGCCAGCTTGCCGCCGCGCAGCTTGCTCGATGGCGGGCGGGCGAGGAGGCGCCCCAGCCCGGCCGCGATATCCAGCCGCTTCATCCGCCGCGCGACGACACTGGGCGTTAGAAAATTGGAGCGGAGAAACGCCGCGAGGCTGTCTCCGATCCGGTCCTTGTTGCGCGGGATGATCGCCGTATGCGGGACGGGTAGCCCAAGCGGATGGCGGAACAGGGCTGTCACAGCAAACCAGTCCGCCAGACCGCCGACCATCGCCGCTTCGGCAAAGGCACGGAGAAACCCCCAACCGGGATGCCGATCGATCAGCAGGCTGGACCCGACGAATAGCGCGGCCATGACCAGCAGCAGCCCTGTCGCGACCATGCGCATACGGCGCAGGGCCGTGGCGCTGACATTGTCACGGTTCGACGGGATCACAGGCGGTCAATGCGCGACGACATACCCAATGACAATCGTCGTCGCGCGGGAAGGTTCACTCGGCCGGGTGCGGTATTCCGCTGAGCGGCGCGCCCTCACCGCCATTGGTGAGGCCCTTGCTGAGTTTCGGCCCGAGCCACTTCTCCAAGGCGTCGGCCAGGCTGAACCCTGCGGGCACGATCAGCAGCGTCAGCATCGTCGACAGGACCAGCCCGCCTATGACGGTGACGGCCATAGGCTGATTGAACGATCCATCGCCGCCCAGCGAGAGCGCGGTCGGCAACATGCCGGCGGCCATCGCCACGGTGGTCATCACGATCGGCTGCGCGCGCTTGTGCCCGGCATCCACGATCGCATCCATGACCGGACGCCCCTGCCGCATTTCCTCGATCGCGAAATCGATCAGCAGGATCGAATTCTTGGCGACGATGCCGAACAGCATGAGCAGGCCGATGAACACCGGCAGCGAGATCGCCATGCCGGCGACCTTAAGCGCGATCAGGCCACCCAAAGGCGCGAGCAGCAGGGAACCCATGTTGACGAACGGCGGCATGACGCGCCGATAAAGCAGCACGAGCACCGCGAACACCAGCAGCACGCCGGCGACGACCGCCAGCATGAAATTGACGATCAATTCTTCCTGCCACTTGGCCTGGCCGGCTGCGGAATAGTGCACGCCGGCGGGGAGGTTCTTCATCGCGGGCAGCGCCATGATCTTGGCGCGTTCGTCACCCGAAATCGCACCCGGCGCCAGATCGGCGCTGATGACCACGCGCCGTTCCTGATTGTACCGCTGGATCTCGGACGGGCCGGCCCCGAAGCCGATTTCCGCGACGACATTCAATGGCACGCTGCCGCCGCGAGATGTCTGAACGGGGAGGTTCTGGATCGTCGAGAGGCTACGGCGGCTATTCTCATCCAGCATCACACGGATCGGAATCTGGCGATCGCTGAGCGAGAATTTCGCAGCATTCTGATCGATGTCGCCCAGTGTCGCGATGCGGATCGTCTGGCTGAGCGCCTGCGTCGTCACGCCGAGGTCGGCCGCGAGATCCAGGCGCGGCGTGATGGTGATTTCCGGGCGCGGCAGATCGCCCTCGATCCTTGGCGCGCGCACGCCTGGAAGGGACTTCATCTGTTCGATCACGGTCATCGCCGCGGCGTTCAGTTGCTTGGGCTCGTCACCGGCGAGGAGGATCGACAGATCCCGATTGCTGGAGCGATCGCTGTTCTGGGATTCGAAATTGATCCGTCCATCGGGGATCTGCCCCAGCAGCGGCGATACCTCGCGTTCGAAATCGTAGCTCTTGCGGGCCCGATCTTCCTTGAGCGTCAGCGCGATGCTGGCGGAACCGACATTGACGTAATCGACGGCGGTTTCCACCTCCGGCTGCGTCTTGAGAATCGCCACGGCGCGTTCGGCGACGTCGCGTGTCTGCTCCAGGGTGGTGCCCGGCGGCATGGTCACGGAAACGCGGCTCGTATCCTGATCCTGCGGCGGCTGGAACGTCTTGGGCAGAGCAATGAACAGGTAGATGGTGAACAGGAAAGCGAGCAGGCCGAAGCCCATCGTCCACCAGCGATGATCGTAGCGCCACGCGAACATGCGCCCCATCCGGCTGCCGCTCGATCGCTCAACCAGCGCCTTCTTGTGATCCAGAGTCCAGTGAAGAACGGACATATAATAGTCCATCAGCCGACCTTCGCCGTGGCTGGCCTCACCGTGTGACTTCAGGAAATAGGCCGCGATCATCGGCGTGATCAGGCGCGCGACGAGCAGGCTCATTAGCACCGCGATTACGACAGTGAAGCCGAAATTTTTGAAGAACTGGCCGGCGATCCCGGGCATCAGCGCGACCGGCAGGAACACCGCGACGATCGAGAAGGTCGTTCCGACCACGGCCAGACCGATCTCGTCGGCGGCGTCGATCGAGGCCTGGTAGGCGGTCTTGCCCATCCGCATGTGGCGGACGATGTTCTCGATTTCCACGATCGCGTCATCGACGAGCACGCCGGCGACGAGACTGAGCGCCAGCAGCGTCATGAAGTTGAGCGTGAAGCCCATCAGACTAAGGGCCAGGAAAGTCGGGATCGCCGATAGGGGGATGGCGAGCGCCGAAATCACGGTCGCGCGGCGATCACGCAGGAACAGGAAGACGACCGCCACGGCCAGCACCGCGCCTTCGACCATCGCCCGCATCGCCGCCTTGTAATTTTCGGCGGTGTATTTCGTGGAGTTGAAACGCTTCACGAAGTGGATCTTCGGATTTTCCTTTTGAAGCTGCTCCAGCACCTTCACGGCATTGTCGTAGACCGAAAGATCCGATGCGCCGCGCGATCGGATGATCCCGAAGCTCACGACCGATTTGCCGTTCATGATCGCGAGGTTGCGGCGCTCGCCATAGGCATCGCGCACGTCAGCGATATCGGCGAGTTTCACCGATCGTCCGTTGGCGACCTGCACCTGGGTCTGGCCGAGCGTATAGGCATCCTGCGCATTGCCGAGCACACGGACGGATTGTTCGGCCCCGGCTATTTCGGCGCGACCGCCAGCGGCGTTGAGGTTCATCGCCCGAAGCTGCTGGTTGACGTAGCTGGCCGTGACCCCCTGCGCCTGCATCTTTGCAGGATCGAGGATGACGCGGATCTCGCGATCGACACCGCCGCGCACCTGCACGCCTTGCATACCCTCGACAGCGAGCAGGCGGCGCGACACGATGTTCGTGACGTACCAGGACAACTCTTCCATCGTCATGTCAGTCGTTTCGACCGACCAGTTGGCGAGACTGCCACCATTGACCTGCGCGCGGATGATCTGCGGCTCCAGAATGCCATCCGGCAGCTGGCCGCGTATCTGCGATACGGCATCGCGCACGTCCGTCGTCGCGCGGTCGACAGGCGTTTCGATGGTAAACTGGACGAACGTTTCGGAACTGCCCTCGGAAATCGTCGTATTGATCTCCTCGACGCCTTCCAGATTGCGCACCGCCGCTTCGACGCGCTGGGCGACCTGGGTCTCCAGTTCGGTCGGCGCTGCACCGGGCTGGCTGACAACGACGACGACGCCGGGGAACGTGATCTCCGGATTCTGGTTCACGTCCATCCGCATGAACGAGACCCAGCCCGCCAGCGTCAAGGCAACGAACAGGACGATCGATGGAACCGGGTTCCGGATCGACCAGGCCGAGATATTGCGGAAATTCACCGCTTGGGCGCCACTGGCGCGAGGACGGGATGCACCGAATCCCCGGGATTGAGGAAAGCGCCGGCGGATGCGATCACACGCTCCGTGCCGGTCAACCCGCCGGAGATGCTGACGCCACGATCATCGACCTGGCCCACCTTCACTTCGCGGCGCGAAACCTTGTCGTCCGCGCCAACCACATAGACGAAATTGCCCTTCGCATCTGCCAGCACGGCGCTTTCGGGAAGCAGAGGCAGATCGGTGGTGCCGCCACGAAGCTCGACCCCGGCAAACCCGCCCGGCCGCAGATCCTTGCGATACGGCAGGGCGATGCGAACCGTACCCTGTCGGCTGTTCGGATCGATTACCGGCGAGATCTGCCAAACCGACCCTTCGACGTGAAGATCGGTGCCGACGGGCGTCGCCGTCGCTGGGCTACCGACCTTCAGACGCGCCAGATCGGATTCGGCGATCCGCGCCTGCACTTCGAGGGCACCATTCTCCGCGATCCGGAACAATGCTCCCGATCCGGAGCCGACGATCTGCCCGGCCTCAACCGCGCGCGTCAGCACGAGACCACCTGCGGGCGCCCGGATGTCCAACCGGCCGATCAGCGCGCGCTGCTGCTTGAGCTGCGCCTGTGCGACGGCAACCCGCGCATTGGCTGACGCCAGTGCGGCTTGGCGCGTATCGATGTCGGCGCGTGAGATGAAGCCATTCCCCACGAGCCGCTTGGCGCGCTCCAGATTGGCGGCGGCGAGCGCCGCATCGGCCTGCGCCTGCAGGATCTGGCCGGCAAGAGCCGCAGCCTGCTGCGTCTGCACCGAACGATCGACGATGGCGAGAACCTGGCCCGCCTTCACCCAATCGCCGGCCTCCACCAGCACGGCGCGCACGACGCCGCCTTCGCCGGCAATGCCGATGGGCATATCGCGCCGCGCGCCGATATTGCCGGTCGCGCCGATGGAAGCGGCGATTTGGCTGCGGCCGGGAATCACGACGGTCACACGCTGCGCGGTGGAGGCAACCGGCGGCGCTTCCTTCTTTCTGCCGAACATGGCCCAGCCGATCACCGCGATGATCACGACGGCCGCGATCAGCGCGATGAGCAGCCTTCGGCGCGAGCGTGCAGGCTGCGGCGCTCCATAGTCGGCTACGTTGCCGGCAATGTCCGATTCCATGTTCATTCTGCTTTCATCCCCGCGCCCAAGACCCCCCTGGGGCGCCTAACTGTATTACTTCAATAGATCAGTTGCGGCAAGCAATCTTTACGGCTGCTGAATGAGCACGATCGTCGGCCAGTCGCCCTTCTGGAGCCGCTCCGACAGACGGAACCCAACATCGGCATATGCTCTCACGACCGCCTCTTCCTGATCCGCCAGCAGCCCTGCCAGCATAATGCGTCCGCCGGACTGGATCTGTGTTGCGAAGCTCGGCGCGAGTTCGATCAGAGGGCCCGCCAGAATATTGGCGATCAATAGATCGAATGGACCCCGCCTCGCGATTTCCGAATGCTCCACTCCGGGGCAGACGAACAGGGGGATGGCGTCCGCCGCTATTGCATTATCGGCCATGTTCGTCCGGGTAACGTCGATGGATACGGGATCGATGTCCGCCGCGAGGACCGCTGCTTGCGGCCAGAGCGCGCGGGCGGCGAAGGCCAGGAGGCCGGTGCCCGTACCGATATCGGCGATAGCGTGGAAACCTAGGCCGTTGCGGGAGAGCTGGTCGAGCATCTCGAGGCAGCCGCTCGTCGTCTCATGATGGCCGGTGCCGAACGCGCGCCCGGCCTCGATCAGGAAGGGGATCGCGCCCTCGGGCGTCTCCCCGGCATGAGCGCCGGTGAAAACGTGGAAGCGGCCGGCGCGGATCGGCGTCAAAAATGCCTGACTGCGAGTGACCCAATCCTCGTCTTCGATCCGGACGACGGCAGGCTCGCCGGCATCGGGCGCAAGGCTGCGCACGGCGGCGATCAGTTCGGGCGAAGGCACTCCCTCGACATAGACATCGATCTGCCAGGCATCCGGCGCTGAGGCATCCGGCTCGCTCGTCATGAGCGTCGGTTGCGGCTCGAAATCCGCCAGAGCGGGGACCTCGTCGATCAGTGCATCGGCCTGCGCTTTGGTGCAGGGCAGGGTGATCTTCCAGCTTTCCGAGGCCTGCACCTGCCATTCAGCGGACATAGCTGGCTCCGTTGATATCGAGGATCGCGCCCGTCATCGAGGGCGGGGCGGTGAGCGCGAGGAAGCGAACCGCTTCGGCGACTTCGTCAGGCTCGGCGACGCGACCGAGCGGAATATCGGCCAGCAATTTGTCGCCCCCGCGACTCGCCAGATAATCGTCAGCCATGCCGGTCATCGTGAAGCCCGGACAAACGGCAAAGCAGAGTATGCCTTCGGCGGCATAAGCCCGCGCGATCGTCTTGGTCATCGCGACCATGCCGCCCTTGGATGCCGCATAATGCCAATGCGCCGGGCTGTCGCCACGATAGGCGGCTCGACTGGCGACGTTGACGATTCGGCCCGGCCGCTCGTTCGGCTGCCAATCCCGTATCGCAAACCGGCAAAGCTCGGCCGAGGCGGTGAGGTTCACCTGCATCGTTCGCTGCCATCCGGCTGCCCAATCATCGTCCTCCAGATCCAGCGGTGTTGCCTCGAAGATCCCGGCATTGTTGACGAGGATATCGATCCGTCCATCCAGTCGATCGCGGGCCTCTTCCCAGAGGCGCGCCGCAGCGCCGGACACGGCCAGATCCGCCGCAATCCGATCGGGCGCCTCGCCTGTCCCATGACCGATCACGCGCGCGCTCGGACCCAAGGACTGGGCGATCGCAGCGCCGATCCCCCGGCTGCTGCCGGTGACGAGAATATGAGGTTTATCGGCCATTACGCGGGCAATAAACGGGCAACGTGCTTTTCGCCAGTATGCCCAAAAATTCAGGTCTGCGGCGGTTAGCCTCAGCCCAGCCGTGCAATGAACTCGACGGCGTTGGACTCCAGCGTGGCGAGCTTTCCGTCGACATCGCGAAAGCCTGTGTCCAGATCGTCGATGCTACCCGCCAGATTTTCGGTGCCGGATCGGATCGCCGCGATCGTGCCGGACATCGCGTCCGCCGCCAGCGCCGTTTCGTCCACGGCGGCGGTAATCATCGAGACGGTCTGCGCCTGCGTCTCCATGGCCATGCGGATACGTTCGGCCGATGTCTGCACATCGCTGATCGTGGCGCGGATCGATCCGTTGACCTCCACTGTCTGACGGGTGGCGATCTGAATGGCACCGATCTTGGTGGCGATATCGTCGGTCGCGCGCGCCGTTTGGTTGGCGAGGCTCTTCACTTCCTGCGCGACGACGGCGAAACCACGCCCGGCATCGCCTGCGCGCGCCGCCTCGATCGTAGCGTTGAGCGCCAGCAGATTGGTCTGCCCGGCAATATCGCGGATCAGGCTCAGGATCGATTCAATCGCGTGGGCATGCTCGGAAAGAGCCGTGCTGACTTCGACGGCTTTTTCGGATTCTTTGCCGGCGCGCGTGGCGACCCCGGCAGCAACCTCCACCTCGTTGCGGGCATCCTCGATCGCACGGATCAGCCCTGCCGCGGTCTGGGCGGCCTCACGCATGGCGATGGCGGATTGCTCCGCTGCAGCGGCGACTTCGGAAGTCTTGCCCAACATGCCCCGTGCCCCACCGGACGCATCGGCTGTCCGGCGCCGGAGCTCCTTCGAACCGGACAGCGCATCGTTCAGGAGTACGCCGACGGTTTCGCGGAAACTGGCGCCTTCGCTGCGACGCAGTTCGCGCTGCTCTTCGATGCTGGCGGAGGTCAGGCGGGTCGACAAAAGATCGAGCTTGATCGCCAGAAGCGCGATCAGGCGATCGGTGGCCAGCCGCACGAAATCGGCATCGTCGGCAAAGGCGATGCTGATCTGCCGGCACGCCGCTGAGATCACCCGCGCCAGATTGTGGCTGGAAACAGGAAAGGGAACGTTGGCATGGATGTCTTCGATGCCCATCGCGGCCGCATAGCGGAACCAGTCCGGATTGACCGGGCGGGTGAACAGATCCAGCAGACTGGTATCGGCCGCAACCTTGGGATCGTCTCCGTAGCGAACAGGGTCGGCGCGCCTCGCCTCAGCGATCATCGCACGGCCGCCATCCGTACCCTCCATCTCCTTACGAACGGCCGCGAACTCACGATAGACGGCTTCTCGCAGCACAGGCTCGGCCCGGGCCCATATGATCGCAAGATCGCTGCCGAGCCGCCCATTGTCGCCATGCACGGCATAGCGCAGCTCATGATCCTCTTGCCGGAAGCCGAACGGATCGTTGCGCGGGTGCTGGCTCATGTCCATCTTCGAAACCTCTTGGGTCTATCGTTCCGAGCCCTCTTAGGCGCCAATGGTAAACGGCAGGTTATGGCTTGGCAGCGCGTGCGAGCAGGGCCGTTGCAGTCCGCTCCTATTGGTCTAAAGGGCAGGGCGACGAGCCAAAGGGAGTGATAATGGCGCGAAATCCGGCACGGCCGCTGTCGCCGCATCTGACGATCTGGCGCTGGGGCCCGCACATGCTGGTCTCGATCCTGCACCGCGCGACCGGCGTGGCCAATGCCATCGGCGGCGGCATTCTGTTCGTATGGTGGCTGCTCGCGCTTTCGGGCGGCGAGGGATCCTACGCGCGCTTTATCGATCTGATGACGTCCGATGAGACCGGGCGTGTCAACCTGCTTCCCGGCCTCGTCCTGTTCGGCCTGACCTGGACGCTCTTTCAGCATGGCTGTTCGGGCATCCGCCATCTGCTGCTCGATACGGGTGCGGGATATGAGCTGAAGGTCAACAAGATGGGCGCGATCGCCACGATGGTCGTCTCGACGGCACTGACCGTTCTGGTCTGGGGCGCAATCCTGATGCGGGGGCACTGATGGGAACGGGTACGGGTATCGGTCGCGTACGGGGCCTCGGGTCGGCCAAGCAGGGTTCGCACCATTGGTGGCATCACCGGCTGACGGCCGCCAGCAATCTGCTGCTGATCACCTGGTTGGTCGTATCGCTGCTGCGGCTGCCTCTCTACGATTATCGCGCTCTGATGCTGTGGCTTTCATCGCCGTGGGCCAGCGTGCCGCTGATCCTGGCGACGATTTCGGTCTTCTATCACCTGCGCCTCGGCCTGCAGGTGGTGATCGAGGATTATCAGCATGATTTCTCGCGCGTCGTCGCCCTCATCCTCCTGAACTTCTATGCGATCGGCGGCGCCGCGCTCGCCATCTTCGCCCTTCTGAAGATCGCCTTCACCGGAGCTGCCGCCTGATGTCCGCCTACCAGATCATCGACCATGTCTATGATGCCGTGGTCGTCGGCGCCGGCGGTTCGGGTCTGCGCGCGACGATGGGCTGCGCGGAGAAGGGGCTGAAGACGGCCTGCATCACCAAGGTTTTCCCGACCCGCAGCCACACCGTTGCGGCGCAGGGCGGCATCGCCGCCAGCCTCGGCAACAACACGCCCGATCACTGGACGTGGCACATGTACGATACCGTCAAGGGATCGGACTGGCTCGGCGATCAGGATGCGATCGAATATATGGTGCGGGAAGCACCCGCTGCCGTGATCGAGCTGGAACATGCCGGCGTTCCGTTCAGCCGCAACGAGAATGGCACGATCTACCAGCGCCCGTTCGGCGGCCACATGCAGAATATGGGCGCCGGCCCGCCGGTGCAGCGCACGTGCGCCGCCGCCGACCGCACCGGCCACGCCATGCTTCACTCGCTCTACCAGCAGAGCCTGAAGTATGACGCGGACTTCTTCATCGAATATTTCGCGCTCGATCTCATCATGGAAAATGGCGAGTGCAAGGGCGTGATCGCGCTGTGCATGGAAGATGGCAGCATCCACCGCTTCCGCAGCCATGCGACCGTGCTCGCCACCGGCGGCGGCGGCCGCATGTATTTCTCCGCGACCTCGGCCCACACCTGCACGGGTGACGGCAATGCGATGGTGTTGCGGGCCGGCCTGCCGTTGCAGGACATGGAGTTCGTCCAGTTCCACCCGACCGGCATTTACGGCGCCGGCGTACTCATCACGGAAGGCGCGCGAGGCGAGGGCGGGTATCTCACCAACTCCGAGGGCGAGCGCTTCATGGAGCGCTATGCGCCGTCAGCGAAGGATCTCGCTTCCCGCGATGTCGTCGCGCGGTCGATGGCGATGGAGATGCGCGAAGGTCGCGGCGTCGGCAAGAATGGCGACTATATCTATCTGCACCTCGATCATATCGATCCGAAGGTGCTGGCCGAGCGCCTGCCGGGCATTACCGAGACCGGCAAGATCTTCGCCGGCGTGGATCTGACCCGCCAGCCTTTGCCCGTCACGCCGACCGTTCATTACAATATGGGCGGTATTCCCTGTAACTATCATGGCGAAGTCGTCACGCTGCGGGACGGCAACCCCGATGCGGTCGTGCCGGGCCTGTTCGCGGTCGGCGAGGCAGCCTGCGTTTCGGTTCACGGTGCGAACCGCCTGGGTTCGAACTCGCTTATCGATCTCGTCGTGTTCGGCCGCGCGACCGGCTTCCGCATCGCGGAGATGGTTCAGCCCATGTCCAAGCATGGCACGATCGCTGCCGAAGCGGACGAGAAGGCGCTCACACGCTTGGATCGCTTTCGTAACGCATCGGGCGGGATACCGACGGCAGAAATCCGGCTCGATATGCAGCGGACGATGCAGAAGCACTGCGCCGTGTTCCGTGACACGGCCCTGTTGCGCGAAGGCGTCGAGCATATCGACAACGTCAATGCCTCGCTCCAGAATGTCGGGATCAAGGATCGCTCGCTGATTTGGAATACCGATCTGGTCGAGACGCTGGAGCTGGACAATCTGCTGCCGCAAGCCGTCGTGACGATGCACTCCGCCGCCAACCGCAAGGAAAGCCGCGGCGCGCATATGCAGGAGGACTTCCCCAATCGCAATGACGAGAATTGGATGAAGCACACCATCTCGTGGTTCGATAAGGGCCAGGTCACGCTCGATTACCGCCCGGTTCACGAATACACGCTCACCGACGAGGCCGAGTATATCAAGCCCAAGGCGCGCGTTTACTGATCGATGCCGGTATCGTGATAGGATGGGCGGCCGGCGCGGGCCGCCCTGTCTTCGCGAGATCGCCCTACCTATAAGGATCAGGCACTTCGCCGATCAGCGGCTGGTGACGATCTTGTAAAGCCTGCCCGGCGTGATCGTGGCGTCGCTATCGAGGCCGTTCAGAACAATGAATCGGTCGGCGCGATGGTCTGGGTAGGCCATCCGCGCGCTCAGGCTTTGGATCGTGTCGCGTGGCGACGCGGTGACGATGGCGATGCGAAGTCCTGAGTTGGCAGCATCGTATGGCAGGCCATCCAATGCTGTGAGGAAGGTAGTATCCTGTCCGGCGAGGGGCGATGGTTTGGCGCCGATCGAGTCCGCAAGCTGCAAGGCGCGGCTGACTCGATCCGGGCCGTTGGGATGGGTTCGTGCCCATGTCGGCACGTTGCTTCCCGTCTTCCCGGTAATTTGCGCCTGGAGTTGCGTCTCCCGATCCAGCGAATCGAGCATTGCCGCTGCGGCGCGGGGATCGTACCCGGCACCCGCGATATAGCGGACGCCAAGTTCATCCGCCTGATATTCCTGCGTGCGGCTGAAACGCAGCGTATAGAGTTGCGCGCCATAGCCAGCCGCCTGGGCGAGCGCACCGCTTCCCGTCGCCACGCCGATTCCCGCCGCAAGGATGGCGCCGATCGTGGACCGATTGCTCCGCTTGCTGGAGTGCCGCGCGGCAACGTGGCCGATCTCATGCCCCAGCACTGATGCGAGTTCGGCCTCGCTATTCATCAGCGCCAGCAATTGGCGCGTGACGTACACATATCCGCCGGGGATCGCGAAGGCATTCTCCACGGGCGAATCCAGCAGCGCGATCGTGAAATCCGATGCACTGTTGGAAAGCCCGCTCTGGACGGCGACACGCCGGGCGATGCGGGTGACGTAATCGGCGGCTGGGCCGCTCATTCCGCCGCCATATTGCGCGAGCAGCTTCGGGTTCGCCTCGGCGCCGGCGGCCTTTTCCTGCGTAGAGATGGAGCGTTGTGCCGACAGCGGCAGGGGTGCTGCCGCGATCACCCCTGCAAGAACCAAAAACCGCATCTGCCGCATACCGCTCCCCAATTCGTCCCTCCGATACGCCCGACGTGCGAAAGCGTTCACCGCTTTGACCTTTCGACCAAGCCTTCCCATGTTTGCCAAGCGGGGGGCCACGGTCTAACCCGCGGCCAACACCTTTCCATCCGATCCACACAATCCGGAGCTTCGCCCCGCATGTCCGCCCAATATGCCTTCGTCATGAAGGACATGACCAAGACCTTCCCCGGCGCCCCGAAGCCGGTGCTGTCGAACATCAATCTGCAATTCTATCAGGGCGCCAAGATCGGCATCGTCGGCCCCAATGGCGCTGGCAAGTCGACGCTGATGAAGATCATGGCAGGCGTGGACAAGGAGTATACCGGCGAGGCGTGGCCCGGCGAATATATCACCGTCGGCTATCTCGAGCAGGAGCCCTCACTCGACCCGACCAAGACCGTACTCGAGAACGTCAAGGAAGGCGCACGCGAAACGGCCGACCTCGTCGATCGCTTCAACGCGATCTCGGCAGAGATGGGCGATCCCAGGGACGACACCGATTTCGATGCGCTGATGGAAGAGATGGGCGATCTCCAGGCCAAGATCGACGCCGTTGATGGCTGGACGCTCGACAACCAGCTCGAAGTCGCGATGGAAGCGTTGCGCTGCCCGCCGGGCGACTGGTCGGTCGAGAATTTGTCGGGTGGTGAGAAGCGCCGCATCGCACTCACCCGGCTGCTGATCCAGAAGCCCTCGATCCTGCTGCTCGACGAGCCGACCAACCATCTCGACGCCGAAAGCGTCCAGTGGCTCGAGCATCACCTCAAGGAATATGCCGGCGCGGTGCTGATGATTACCCACGATCGCTATTTCCTCGATAACGTCGTCGGCTGGATCCTCGAAATCGATCGTGGCAAATATTTCCCGTACGAGGGCAATTACTCGACCTATCTCGAGAAGAAGTCGAAGCGTCTGGAGCAGGAAGAGCGCGAGGAATCGAGCCGCCAGACCGCGATCAAGAACGAGCTCGAATGGATTCGCCAAGGGGCGAAGGCCCGCCAGACCAAATCGAAGGCGCGTATCGCGAAGTTCGACCAGCTGGTTGAGACGCAGAAAAACCGCAAGCCGAGCGGCGCCCAAATCGTCATCCAGGTGCCCGAGCGGCTCGGCAGCAAGGTGATCGATGTCGAGAATATCTCGAAGAGCTTCGGCGACAAGAAGCTGTTCGAAGGACTCTCTTTCATGCTGCCCCCGGGCGGCATCGTCGGGGTGATCGGCCCGAATGGCGCCGGTAAATCGAC
>Ga0247730_1000215_pt1 | contig 54237 bp, 51 predicted proteins | sample UWRJL073202C2_FD_180959 | JGI IMG/M metagenome (GOLD analysis project Ga0247730, IMG submission 180959) | Plant litter microbial communities from Arlington Agricultural Research Station in Wisconsin, United States - UWRJ-L073-202C-2 | ecosystem: Environmental > Terrestrial > Plant litter >... | reverse complement strand
ACGCCATTAGTAATGAACTCCACAGCGGCACATTAAGGGTAATTGATGTGGCAGGACTGAACATCTCCCGGAATTTTTATTTCATCCATCTGCAGGGAAAAACGGATGGCCTTTCGGAAGTATTTCTAAGACATGCAATGCTTACCCATAACCTGAAGTAATGGAGGATTAGTTTTATCAATTTTAAAACGGTTACTGGGGCGCGCATCTTTGATTAACAATAAACAAAGATTATGCAACTTCAGTTGAGTGCCCGCAAGCCCGTATTTATTTCATCTGCACTTTTTTGCCTGCTGCCCTTCATGTCGCCACCGCTGGCACTGCTGCTAGGATTGATACTGGCGCAGCTGATGGAACACCCCTATGCTGAACTGAACCACAGGGCCACTAACCTGCTGCTGAAATTCTCTGTTGTAGGGCTTGGGTTCGGGATGAATGTAGTAACTGCCCTCGAAGCAGGCAGGGAGGGCGCTCTTTTTACCATAGTTTCTATTTTTGGGGTATTGTCTGCCGGTTTTGTACTTGGTAAGATATTCCATACGGGCCCCCGGACTTCCTTTCTCATTGCTGCAGGAACTGCAATTTGCGGCGGAAGTGCGATAGCTGCTCTCTCGCCGGTAATGAAAGCCGGGGAAAAGGAGATCTCCGTTTCTCTGGGAATCGTTTTTGTTCTGAACTCCGCCGCCCTATTTCTTTTCCCTGCTGTAGGGCATGCCATGCACCTGTCCCAGGGGCAGTTTGGCATGTGGTGCGCAATAGCCATCCATGATACCAGCTCTGTAGTTGGGGCAGCCAGTAAATATGGGGAGCAGGCCCTTCAGATAGCTACAACAGTTAAATTAGCGCGCGCCTTATGGATCGTTCCCGTTGCGTTCGGCACAGCTTTTTTCTTTAAAGCAGACCGTACTAAGGTAAATGTCCCATATTTTATTGGTCTTTTTATTCTGGCGATGTTAGCCAATACCTACCTGCCCTTCCTCAAGCCGCTTTCACCGGCTATTGTTGCCCTGGCAAAAAAAGGATTAACCTTAACACTCTTCCTGATCGGCAGCGGGTTATCTGTCGGCGTGGTCAGGTCTGTGGGGCTAAAGCCATTCCTGCAGGGAACACTCCTGTGGGCAGCGATATCGGTAGTTTCACTTTGGGCCGTTGTCTCGCTCATCCGGTAATGTAGGAAGTATAAATTATATAAAAATTAAGTTCAATTCTGTAAAAGCATCATCCCAAAGCTTCCTACCTTTATCCTGCATTATTTACAGGACCTTGAAGCTAACCATGAGCATTTACAACACAAAATTCTTTACCACAGTGATTCTCATTTTTGGCCTTTTGGTTTGTAAGGGGCAGGAGTTCAGACAGGGCAGGCCGAAAACGGTCCGCTATGATCTGACCATCGGGCATAAAATGGTGAATTACACAGGGAAGGAAAGTATGGCAATGGCTATCAATGGTACTATACCCGGCCCTGTGCTTGAATTCACCGAAGGAGATACGGCCGAAATCTATGTACACAATACCCTGCATGAAGAAACTTCTGTTCACTGGCACGGTCTGATCCTGCCTAACCGCTACGATGGGGTGTCCTATCTCACTACTCAGCCTATTAAAGCAGGTGAAACACACTTGTTCAAATTCCCCCTGGTACAGAACGGCACGTACTGGTATCATTCCCACACCACCATGCAGGAACAGATGGGCCTCTATGGTGCCTTTATTATTCACAAGAGAGAAGTACCTGTACTCAAAGAGTATAACATGCTGATCAGCGACTGGGCAGATATGGACGCCATGGAAATTGACCGGCGCCTGCACAATGGATCAGACTGGTTTGCCATAAAAAAGAATGCTGTTCAGAGTTATGCCGAAGCCATCAGGCAGGGGCATTTTGGCACTAAGGTGACCAACGAGTGGAAGCGGATGGCTGCGATGGACGTGAGTGACGTGGCCTATGACCGGTTTCTGATCAACGGAAAGCCCGTCAATGAGCAGCCTCAGTTTAAAGCCGGTGAAAAAGTACGGCTAAGGATCGTAAATGGGGGTTCTTCAACTTATTTCTGGCTTACCTACGGAGGCGGCAAGATGACCGTAGTGGCCAATGACGGAATGGATGTGGTGCCTGTTGAGGTGGACAGGCTGATCATTGCCGTAGCTGAAACCTATGATGTGATCGTTACCATCCCTGAAAATAAGCGGTATGAATTCCGCGCTACGGCAGAAGACAGGACAAAGTTTACTTCGTTATGGCTGGGGAAAGGTACAGAAGTAAATGCGCCCGGACTGCCCGGATTGAAATATTTTGAGGGGATGAAGATGATGAATGGCATGATGACGCTGAGCGGCAAAATGAAAATGATGGAAGGAATGGAGATGGCCAATCAGCAAATGGATATGAACAATGTGATGTACCCCGAAATCACGGGTGACGGCAAGGGGAAAATCCCGGAAGGCGATATCACCACACTGGATTATGGCATGCTGAAATCGCCCGTTAAGACAACCCTTCCGGACGGCCCGGTAAGGTTGATGAATTTTGAGCTGACCGGAAATATGAACCGCTATGTGTGGTCTATCAATAACAAAACAGTGTCAGAAGCAGACAAGATCCTGATCAAAAAAGGAGAGAACGTACGGATCATTCTCACTAACCGTACGATGATGCGGCATCCTATGCACCTTCACGGGCATTTTTTCAGGGTGCTGAATGGCAATGGAGAGTATTCGCCTTTGAAAAATACGCTGGATATTATGCCGATGGAAACAGACACCATTGAGTTTGCCGCTACGGAAAGCGGCGACTGGTTTTTTCACTGTCATATCCTCTACCATATGATGAGCGGGATGGGCCGCATCTTCGAATATGAAAATTCAGCCCCGAATCCGGAAGTGCCTGATCCGCGTTACGCACTGCGGCAAATTTATAAGGACGACCGTAAATTTCATGCATCAGCCAGTGCCGGACTGGAAAGCAACGGTTCTGACGGAACGGCCGCTGTAGCCAATACACGATGGAAGATCAATACGTTATGGCACCTGGGTACAAGCAGTAGCAAGGGCTATGAAAGTGAGACCATGGTTGGAAGGTACCTTGGTGAAATGCAATGGTTTATGCCTTATGCCGGTTTCGATTATCATTATAAAAATACAGACGAGGCAGAGCGGAACCTTTTTGGGCAGCGGAGCAACAAGAACAACCGGAAGACGGTGATTGCCGGTCTTGCCTATACATTGCCCATGCTGGTCATTGCCGATGCCCGGATTGACGGCGACGGTAAGTACAGGTTCCAGCTGAGCAGGGAAGATATCCCTGTTTCTAAAAGAGTCCGCGCCAACTTTATGGCAAATACAGACAGGGAGTATGCCCTGGGATTAAAATATACCTTAACCAGGTACTTCTCCCTGTCAAGCCACTATGATAGTGATATGGGCTGGGGCGGAGGTTTAACACTCACTTACTAAAAAGCGGCACTCCTCACAGGTATCTCTCTTCTATTTTAATGTGCACGTCATTGATTGCCGCAAGCCTTCTTTTCATCAATCCGTTTTCATCAAATTCCCAGTTTTCATTGCCATAAGCACGGTACCATTCCCCGGCGGCATTATGGTATTCATATTCAAAGGTAACGGCTATCCTGTTACCTGTATAAGCCCATAATTTCTTTTTCAGTTTGTAATCCAATTCTTTATCCCATTTGGCAGTTAAAAACTTAACCACCTCCTGGCGTCCATTGATAAACTGCGAGCGGTTTCTCCATTCGGTGTCCACTGTATAACTCAGGGATACCCTTTCAGGATCTTTGCTGTTCCAGGCATCTTCTGCCAGCTGTACTTTTTGAGTGGCGGTTTCAAAATTAAACGGGGGTAAAGGGAGTTTTTGTTCCATGATTCTATTGATTTAATTTTGAACAGATTGTAAAATAAATGTATGACCAAAGTTATCCCCCGAAACTATCATTGTATAGTGCAATTCAACGATTCAATGGTATTAATCAAATAAAATCAGGCCCTGCTTATGTTTACCGGGCAGGGCTTCTCAGCAGGCTGCTGATATTTGCCCTCAGCCCGATATACAGGTTGATGATGGGATCATAGGAGGGAAGGAAACCCCTGATTTCTCCTCCTACGGTAATTCCCAAGCCGGAAAGTTGTTCTGTTATCCTGAGCCTGAAGAGATAGAAAGCCCTCAGTTGTGAGATCAGGATTTTGCTGAGGGAGATTCTGGATTCATTCAGTACGTAGTAGGAAAAAGTATATTTCGAGAAGCCTATATTCGGATCAAAGTATAACTTAAACTTATCCTTTGAGTCCAGGAACATCGGTACGCCAATGCTGTAAAATCCATTGGTGTGCACTTCGGTAACACTCCTGGGTATGAATCCTTTGCCCGTCTGGAAGACGGGGTTTTCTCCAAGCGGCCTGTTTGTCACATCGGAGTATAAAGTGTCTGTGATGAACGATGTTGTAGTTGCGGTCCGCAGTGCTTCCAGCCGCAGCGAGAGGTACATGTTAAAAAAATCGCTTCTCTGCCGGTTGATGCGCCAGGTTGGGTTAATGTAATAGCTCCACTGGTTGATGGAAACGCGGGTATGATCAACAAAGGTACTTTCAGAGTAGCGGGTTTGCCCGTTGATATAAGGCCCGGTAGTATCCACACGGACACGTTCTACACGTACATCGTTCCTGGAGGAGTCGATGGAGAAATTCTGGAAATTCGAGACCCCCAGGAACCCGCCCCACCTGTTATCCTTACCTGCAATATCGTTTGCATTTACATGGAATTCGCCGCCGATATCCTGAAACCTCAGGTCGTCAAAGAAATCAAGTGTACCGCCTGTGAACAGTTCAAAGGAGAGGCGCCTGTTCTTCTGGCTTTCTTCGGGTGTGTATTGCGGCGTGTTGCTTGTGCTGTCATTCAGATCGAACAGATAAAGCACATATTCGGTTTCCTTACTGATCCCTGCCTGGCCGGGGTAGCTAAAGATCAGTGTGAGGTCCTCTCTGGCCTCAGTAAAGGGATCAGCTTTTAGGGTAAGGTCAAAATGGCCCCGGTACCCATTCGCTGCAGTAAGGTGGTAAGGGTTTTGGAGCAGCAGCTCATAATCCCTGCCGCTGGTAGCCGAGGTTTTGTCTTCATTCACTTTGATGGTCAGGTCGCAGTCCTGAACTGCATTTTCAAGGGTGAAAGTAACCGACAGCTTTCTGTCGGCCAGTTTCTCTTTCAGGCTAAGTGGCGACAGGTGATCGAACTTCAGGTCCTGCCCATGGCCGGGCATGGCAATGCAAAACAGGATAAAAATTGAGATTATGATCTTCATCAGCTATATATGTATTTCTACATTAATTTACCCAACAATGGCCGGCATATCAATTGAAAATAATTTTTGGGGCTACTGTCCCCCACAGGCCATCTCCGTAGAAGAAATATTGTAGGAAAAATAAGTTGGTTGAATTCGAGGAATATGATCTACAGCTGAGTATTTTACTCCTCAGTGTTGTCGGTTGGACTTAACTTTTTTCAGACGATATTCCGGTTTCCTGCTATTGCTAGTGTAACATTTATGTGAATAAAAAATATACTAAAACAATAAATACGACCGGTTTGTATCCTGTGGTTAATTTCTCTGACATTTATAATCGCAGCAACATTTTGTTTCGTACCAGTCCCGGCGCTTTAGCGGTATTGCTGGTATACTGGCATTGCGGACGGGTATTCTATCTCCCCATAAAATATGCGGCAGTATTCTTGCAAAATGTGTAGATATATCTTCCGGTACATCAGTGTGTACCTGAAATGCTGTAAATAATTACCGTCTTAGAACCGAAAATTGGATTATGGAAGAAGAAAAAAATTGGATAAATGTTGTAAAGGCCTATAAAAGCTGTCCGCATTGCGAAAGGGGCTTGTTAAATACCAGGGTAAAAAGGGGTTTTTTTGTTAAAAACCTGTTTGTGTGGATGGATGTGAAGAGGTATCAGTGCAATATTTGTGCAAGAAAAGTATATTTAAAAAGTGATTCCGGCGAACATCAGTTAATTGCCGATTAATATTGGACGGCGGTGCATTCTGCACTCAGTTCCTGGCCCCCGGGGCTTCATCAGTTTGTAAAGCGCTCAGACTGATGAATCTGTCACCGTTACTCTTCAAAATTATCGTAATAAGTGAAATCCTTTGTAATGAGGTTATTTTCAATGGTGAAAATTGTACAGACAGGCAGCTCAAATTTGGAGCCGTCCGGTGCTGTTCCCCTAGAAATAAATTCCACGATTATATTCTTGTCTCCTGAAGGATAGATGCCAATTATTTTATCATTGATATCAGGAAACTGCTGACTGAGTTCAGTATATTTTTTTTCGACCTGCTGCCGTGTCTGTCTGATGGTCCCTTTTCCAAGTGAAGGATCTTTGAAGTCTGCAGCAGCGGTATACATAGCAGCCATTTTTGCCCAGTCGTGCCTGTTGAAATGTTCAAAATACTGCGTTACTAATTTTCCATTCACTGTTTGGTCCCTGTTGCTGCAGGAGCTGAGAATGGTTAACAGGAGAGCTGCTGTCAGGGTTTTCATAGGCTAAAGTATTGGTTATTCGAGGTTATGCATAAAATTACGGGTTAATTGGTCATCATCTGAATTTATATCTCATTTTTTTTATAAAAACAGCAGCAGCGGAGACGCTTTCAAACAGATAATCAATTTAAATTATAGTATATTATTCATCATATTAATTTCTTTATAGATTAAATATTTTTATTATTGTACTGTAATATTATATTTATTGTAATGAATTCAAATTTTGACCGCTGGGTTTTAGTAACCGGAGGAACCGGTTTTGTAGGGATAACATTGGTAAAACGTTTGTTAGGGATGGGGTGTTCTGTTCGAATACTGACACGGGGCGTACCTGAAGATATCAGGGCCGAACTGGAAGAAGCCCTGACTTCGGATTCAAGGCTGGAAAGGTTTAATGGGAAAATATGGGATATGGCCAGTATCGAACCTGCATTTGCTGGTGTTCGTTATGTTTTTCACCTTGCAGCATTACTGAATTCGGTTGCGCCTTATGCAGAATTTGAAAAGGTAAATGTGACTTCCACTGACAATATTTGCCAGCTTTGCCTAAAGTATGGTGTTGAACAGCTGTTCTATCTGAGCACTAGTGACGTATTTGGCCTGCCGCTGGATGGCCGGGTGATCACTGAGGAAGCCCCGTACCGTTCCTGGAATGAACCGTATGCGGATACGAAAATTAAAGCCTCACAATTGGTTAAAGATTACCAGTCAAGGGGCCTTGTATCAACGATTATTTATTCCGGATGGGTGTATGGTCCACATGACAGGGCTTTCTTCCCTGCGTTACTGCAGCAGGCTAAGGACGGATTCATCCTGTTATGGGATGCCGGTACTTTTGAGATCAACCTGGTTTATGTAGAAGACCTGGTTGACGGAATCCTGTTGGCTATGGAAAATGATATGGCTAAAAATGAGGATTTTATGGTATTTGACGACGCTTCAAATATGCATATTGCAGAAATCTACCATCAGCTTGGTGTTTTATTCGGACTGAAATACCGGACGATCAATATCCCTTACTGGCTGATTTTTATCATCGCCTGGATTTCTCAGGGACTTTGCCGGATGGGACTTGGGAAAAAACCTCTGCTGTCAACTACAGATGTAAAATCCTTTGGCTTCCCTTTTAAATTCTCTACCGCCAAAGCCAGAAACAAACTGGGCTGGAAGAAAAATACCGCTGCGGATGAAGGCATCCGGCTCTGGGCCGGCTGGTACAGGCAGAATAACTAAGCCCTTAAATCATTATCAACTTTGCTCTGATTAAATTTAATGTATCTTTACTTGCACTCTCCCCGTGCGGGTTATTGTTAGATTAAGAGTTAAATTATGAGCATTAGAATAGCCCTGTTTGACGACAATAAGAATATCAGGAACAGCATCGCTTTGTTGCTGAATACAGACCCGGATTTTGAAATTGTCGGCAGCTCAGTGATGCGAGGGATTGTGTGAATGATGTGCTCAAAACTATGCCCGATATAGTTTTAATGGACCTGGAAATGCCCGGAGTAAAAGGGATAGAAGCAATCCGGTTACTGAAAAAGGAATTCCCTCATATTGACATCCTGATACAAACGGTATTTGAAGATGACGACAATATCTATGAGTCCATTGTTGCAGGTGCTTCAGGTTATGTTTTAAAAAGCCATCTGAACAGCATGCTGCTGAATTCAATCAAAGAAATAAAAACCGGTGGTTCCCCCATGAGCCCTTCCATTGCCAGGAAAGTACTGCATATGCTGCAGGAAAACTCAGACCGCAAGGTGAGGGCAACGGCCGATTATAACTTAACTGCAAGAGAAAAAGAGGTGTTGACCTGTCTGGTCAACGGATTAACCTACAAAGCCATCAGTGATGAACTGAATATCAGTTATGAAACGGTGCGCAGCCACATGAAAAAGGTTTACGAAAAGCTGCATGTAGCTTCACTGACAGAAGTGGTGGCGAAGGCCATCAATCAGAATATTGTCTGACCTTCGCCGGGGGGAGAGGTTATTCAAATCTGACCATGTTCTGAAGACGAAACGGGCCGTTATATCGCCTGCCCGGGTTAGGCCCCAATCAATTGTGTTAAGTTTTTCTCTGATTCCAGGTACCTTTTTAAGAGTATAAGCTGGTTCTCGGCACGATAAAAATTGTGGCCCTCGTATTTCGAACCGTAATACACATCGTTTTGCAGGTAATCCGTCAGGAAACGCAGCGCCTGCATGTAAATAAGGAACTTGCCGGCATAAATAAAATAAGATTTTTCAGTGTCGGTGAGCGTAGTTCCCATCTCCTCCATATACCCGTCATAAATGGCTTTGAAGAAGTCTTCCCTGATGTCAATCCTGCTCATATCGGTTTCTTCTTCGCTCACTGCGCAGACATACGTGCGGATCATGTCTCCCACATCGCTGATAAAATAGCCGGGCATCACGGTATCCAGGTCAATAACGCAAAGGCCTTTGTTTCGTGCATCAAACAGCACATTACTGATCTTGGTATCGTGGTGGATCACCCGAAGGGGAATTTCGTTATTTTCAGTAATATGTTCAAAGGTCTCCACAATATCTTTGTTCTCCAGTAGGTATGAAATCAGGGCCGAAGATCTTTCCTTCCTGTCAGCCCCGGCATGTTCACAGGCCGACAAAAACTGGCGGTAACGGAGGATCAGGTTATGGAAATCAGGCAGTGTGGTATGCAGCTGTTTTACATCAAAGCCACTCAGCAACCTGCTGAACTTTCCAAATTGTTTTGCTGCCTCATATGCCTCTTCTTTTTGATCCACCACATTGACGGTATGGGAGTTCTCTACAAAGCGGAACATCCTGAAATAACCGTCGCCGGTTTGAATCAACGAATTTCCTGACAGGTCCTTTACAGGAGCGATAAAAAGATATTCGGGATATTCCTGATCAAGATATTCTTTCAGCAGGGAAAGGTTCTGATCGATATCAAATGGCCGTTTGAAGACATATTGGTTAACCTGCTGCAGGATATACCCGGCTGACGCAGTATCTACTCTCCAGGTATGGTTAATCAGGCCGTCACCAAAAGCTTTTACCCCGCAGGCTGAAGGATCAATTCCATACAATGGTAGGATCTTATTGAACATAGAGATAGCAAAAAATTGATTGTGTGCGTAAACGTAAACAATATTTATGAAAAGCGTCACGCACATCGGCTAAAAAAATCAAAATAAACCACCGCAAAACAGCTGTTGATAGTGCTGCCGTATGGGGCTCCAGTTTACCTTCACAGAGCTGTCTGTAAAATGAAATGTAAGTCTAGCTGATTGATTTTCCGAAAGGGGAGAAGGCCAGGTTCATGAGTTTGAAATGCTGTCTTCCAAAAGGAATACCCACAATAGTGATGCATAAGAGTATGCCAAAGAAGAGGTGTGTAAGTGCAATCCAGATGCCCCCGCATAACAACCAGATGATGTTCATGATAGTTGAAAGGCAGCCGGTATTGGACGAGGTATCCGTAATTTTAACCCCAAAAGGAGCGAGGCCTACAAAGGCAAATTTGAAACATTGCAGGCCAAATGGGATGCCGACAATAGTAAGGCACAGGATAAAACCGCCTATCAGGTATTCAAAAAAGATAAATATTCCCCCGAAGATAATCCATAAGATGTTGCCTAAAAAATTCATTTTGCGTTTTTTATTGTTTAGATGGAATACAGCTGTATTAGTTACAGGTTATTTAACAGGTTTCTTTATTTCCGCGGTATGATGAAGATTTCGTTTTAACCAAAAAGGGCAATTTCTATTTGAAATTGCCCTTTTTGGTTAGCTGTGATGGAGGAGAGCTAACCTGATGTCAGATGATCCCCGCCTGCTCCGGATTTTAGTTCAGCGATTTACAAGCCTCGATCAACAGGGCGTTATTTGCTGCCGGATTTTTACCCAGGTCCAGTCCTTCGCCAACTGTGGTTGACATATCAAGATCTGTGATGGTTCTGTTAGGAACAATTTTCACCTGGCTTCCCCAAACAGCTTTGAAATCATACGAAGATCCTTTTTTCAGCAATGTGGTTTTGATCAATCCCTTGGCCGCGGTACCTAAGATATTATATGCTGTTGCCGGAGCACCTGCTGGTTTGTAATACAAATCAAAATTAGGTACCAGGATAATTCCCTTGTTGGGACAAACAATATTGAGTTGTAAGGTGATATTATCTATGGCAATGCTTGGCTGGGTTAATGTGATGATAATTGAGTTACCTGCACATGGGTTAGCGAGGTCACCTGTAGACAAGGTTTCACCATTGGCATCAATCACTTTATAGTGAAGCGGGATACCAGGTAACCCAGGGAAGATATCATTTAATTTGTCAGATAGCAATACAAGAGACTTGGCAATGATTTTACCGCTGTTTGTTGATATTTCAACATCGACAGGACGTGTGCCTGTACTTAACCAGCTTGCTGCATAAGATACTTTTGTATCGGAACAGTTTGCCGTAGCAAAAACTTCACCGGCTACAAATATGGTTAGGTGGGACGTACTGATATTAATTGCCAGTTTCCCTCCTGAAGAGAAAACTGTAGCTGTAGATTCATAGGTAAATTGCCCGGTTTCTACCTGATAACTATAAATGGGCAGCTGATCGCCCACTTTAACAGGTGCACCTGTTGATGCCATTGTATATGAAGGATCTAATTGTGTAGTAACGGTAATTGGTGTTGTGAAAGATTTTACTTCCTGGGTTCCAACAGTCATTTTGATGTTGGTAGAAGCTGCTGGTATAAAAAATGCGTCAGTTGGCGTTGTTGATCCTGGCATCACTACATTGTTTGAAGCGAGTTTGCCGCCCGGGAACAGGCTTAATGAAGCTGGATCACCAGCATCAAAACTAATTAACTGAACACCTACCGCAGAGCCGGTAAGTACAGCACCTGCAGCATTTTTAAATTGTGTACCGGATGCAATAGATACTGTAGTAGTGGTTGCTACATTTGCATTCGCTACTGTGGCAACCGTTGCGGCAGCTGTGGTTGCGCCGGTGGCGTCTATTCCGACTGTCTTTGAGATTACCGTTGATGCGGTGGTATTATCTGTAGATTTGAGCAGGGTTACTTCCTGTATCTGGCTAACCTGTCCGTTTACAATTTCCATCGGAACATTGATAGCCTCATATCCGTTGGCTTTAACTACAATATTGAATTTTAATGATTTTGATGTAGTTGGCTCAGCATTCGGATTAACGCCTAAAGTAATGATCCCACCGGGAGCATAGATAGCCTTTGTACCGGAGAAATCGTAGATGCTGGCAGCATCAGCTCCTGAGATGGTAAGGTTCAGTGCCGGTAATGTTGCGCCCTTTGCATCGGTAACGAGTAAGGTTGCTTTGTATTTGATTACTGCTGCATCAAATAACACATCAATATTGTAGGCCGGGTTTCGGCAGCTGTTAAGCATGAAAGCGGATGCCAGCGTGATGAGCGTTATCAGCGTATATCCTTTTCGGGTAAATAAGTTTTTCAAGTTGTATGGAATTAAAGGATGAAGATTATAGGTTGATGTTTAAATTGAGCTGTACAACTGGCAGGAAACGGTAGTAAGACATGTTTTTTGCAAATTGGTCTGAGTTGCTCGTATTGGCGGCAAGCATTTTTGTGCCGGTTAACGTAGCATCCGGTTTGCCCATGTAATAAGTACCGATTGAAAAGCCAAAGTCAAAGGTTCTGGCTGAGAAGATATTATCCAATCCAACTCCTATATATGGAGTAACTTTTTTCCATTGTACTTTTCCCTGAAGTTCGCCAAGCTGATCACTGGGGATTTCGATATCTCCGTATTTGTAGGTACCATCATAGGTAATTACGGCTGAGCCTTTATCTTTCCACCAATATGCACCGCCCACGGTAAGGATGAATTTATCCAGAATGTTGTCATGATCAGTTGAGGGATGCCAGTCGAACATCAAATGTGCATTGGCAAAATCAGCATCTAATTTCAGGTCTGTAGGTTCCGAACGGCCGGTATATACAGTTTGCCAGTTAAAAGGCAATATACTTACCCCTGCACGTACGCCAAATGGTTGGGAGAGTTTCACTTTTACATCGGCACCAAGACCTTGTGTACCGGCAGTAGCACTGACTGACACATTCGGAAAATCACCGTAAGGAGTCCTGTTCTGAGCATGAATCTCATTGACTGCAAATGTGAGGAGGATAAGGCTAAGGAAAGTAAATTTTATATTCATATAATTAATTTTGGTGGAAATGTCTTTGTGTCATTAGCGGCTGATGGTATCCTGGAATGAAGCATTAGTTTTTATGCTCTCTGATAAAGAAAAAGCACATTAACCATAGGCAAATGTACGGGACACAAGAATAAACGGATATCACAAAAGTTACCTGTTTTCTTACTAAAAGTGAATTATTCTTACCAGTTGTTTTCTTTGGTAACGTTTTTTTTTGGTAACTTCAGACAGAAATAAGTTGAATTATCTGGTTTTTAACTTGTTTAAGGAATAAAAGAAAAGCGCTCTCGTCAAAAAGTAAGAAATTCCCGGCTTGAATGTGGTAATGTTTATTACTCATTTAAGTAATATTCTATTAGGTTGAAATGGCAGATATTTGAATAAAATATTGATAGAAATTCATGATTATTGGAGAGAGCGTAAATATATTATTGTAATATGTTTTTTTTGAATTCCTGTTGCAGGACGAATCTGGTTCACAAAAGGCTATATTTTATTGACACTCTTATTTGAATATATTTATGATAAATCTTGGTATTATCGAAGACGATGCCGTGTTGCTTAACAATTATGTAGATTTCTTTGAAATGGAGGGGGAATTTTCGGTTTCATTTTCTTTAAATGATATCAGTAAGCTTTCTGGCCTCCGGTCATCCTGTATGGCCGACATTATTTTGTTAGACCTCGTATTGCCTTCAGGAAATAGTCTGAATTATATTCATAAGATTACGCAGCGTTTCCCAAGATGTAAGATCGTTATTTTATCAGGAATAGCTGACCAGCAGATGTCTCAGTCTGCCCTGCAAAGAGGCGCAAGCGGATTTCTTTTAAAGTCAAGCAGCCTGCATTTTATCAAAGACGCACTCATTAAAGCTAACGACGGGGGCACACCTTTATCACCATTGATCGTAAATCATCTGATTCACTACAAAAATGTGCAGACGCTGTTCCAGGCACATCCTGATTTAACCAGGCGTGAAATTGAACTTGTTTACTTATTAAAGACCGGCATGTCTAACAAAATGGCGGCCGCCGAGCTTAAGGTTACAACGTTCACCATCAACCAGCATCTGAAGAATATCTATAAAAAGTTGAAAATCAACTCCAGAGGTGAGCTGATTACTATTGCTGCTAAGTATTAAAAACTGCTAACCCTGCTAAACCGGTTAAGTTATGGCGCTATTATTATTGATTGAGGATGAAGAAATTCTGCGAAATAATACACAGGAGCTACTTGAATTACATGGTTATCAATGTATTGTAGCTGCTAACGGAAATGAGGGAGTAGACCTGGCAAAGGAGTTTTTGCCTGATCTGGTGATCTGCGACGTCTTGCTTCCGGGTATTGACGGATTTGGCCTGAAAACCGTACTGAATGATTTTGAACCTACCAGCAATATCCCGTTTATATACCTCAGCTCAAAATCTGAACGGGAGGATATGAGAAAGGCGATGGACCTTGGTGCGAAAGATTACATTACCAAGCCGTTTAAATTTGTAGAGGTGGCAAGTTCAATTGAAAGGATCCTGCTGCAAAAGGCTGATCTTGATAAGTCGATTGATGACCATGTAGTTAAGGTACTGGTTGAATATATTAAACTTGCAAAAAATGAGTGTAATACACCCTTACATGCCATCACCACACTTACAGAACTGCTGAGGGCTAAAAATCAGAGCGGGGAAAGCATTGATGAACTTGCGGTAGCTATCATTACCTCCAGTAAAAGGCTCTCTAAAACGCTCAATAATCTTGGTGAGCTGATGCGTTTAACACATTACTTTCCAACGGAACAGTACGTTCACAAGGCTTTTAATATCAGTGATGTGATCCTGATTTCTGCCAGGGCAAATTTGAAAATGAACAACCGGCTTTCAGATCTGGAAGCTGAAATTGAACAGGTCAGCTCTGCTGAGTTTGCAAAAGAAGATATTGCTACACTGATTTATGAACTTACAGACAACGCCGTCAAATTTTCGCAGCCACTTACCAAAATAAGACTTGATTTCGGTGTATCGGATGGGCGTGATCAGTTCGTATTAAAAGTGCATAACCGGCTATCGGTGGCAACTACCTTCACTGAGAATGATATCCGCCCCTTTAAGCAGCACGACTGTACGCTGGTACGGCAGCACGGGAGCGGTCTGGGGCTTTACCTTGTTTCATTGATCGTAAAAAAATATGATGGAAGCTTAAGGGTTGAATATACAGCGGATATGGGGATTACTATCGTCGTTTCTTTACCGGTGAGTGCATCTGATCCTGTTCCTCAGGACAATAAAAGTAGGGGAGGTATATGATTCAGGTAAATGCAGGGCCAATAGATGAAATGACCGTCAGCGCTTACAAAGATTTAGTTGACAGCATCAGCGATATTGTTTTCCAGATCAATAGTAGTGCCGAATGGACTTTCCTGAACCGCTCATGGACCCGCATTATGGGCCATGATATAGCAGCTGTAATGAAAAAGCCTTTTTTTGATTATCTGCATCCGGAGGACAGGCTGAAAGGCATCACTTCCTTTCAATATAACATTGCTGGTTCATGCAATTATTTTCACCAGGAAAAACGGTTCATCACCAAAACCGGAGATGTGGTCTGGATGAAGGTTATATCTACACTACATAGAAATGATGCCGGAGAAGTAATCAGTATTTCTGGTACGATGCAGGATGTAAGCCGCGAGCGGCAGATCAGGGATATGAGCGAACTTTTATCCCATAACATCCATGACCTGGTTTGTATGCTGGAACTGAATGGGAAATATAAATACGTATCACCTTCAATCAGGGAAATTACAGGTTATATGCCTGAAGAATTAATCGGCAGGTACCCGCTGGATTTTGCACATCCCGATGATGCATCAAAATTGAAACATCAGTATATAAAGAAGAAAAAAGTAAAGGATCTCAATATCAATTCCAGGTTCAGGACAAAAAATGGTGATTATAAATGGCTTGAAACAAATACTAAAACCATTTTTGATGAAAGCGGCGGGGCAATTGGGTTCGTATCATCTTCCAGGGTGATTGACATCCGTAAGAAAGCTGAAGACATCATCTTAAAGTCTCTGGAGAAGGAGCGGGAACTGAATCAGATGAAGTCTAATTTTGTAAGTGTTGCCTCTCATGAATTCAGAACGCCTCTGGCGATCATCAGGTCAAGCCTTGAATTGTCGGAGATCTATGTTTCAAAAGTTGCCCATCTGGTTCCCAATATTGCCAAACATAATGAGAATATATTCAGGCAGATTGACCGGCTGAGCCTGCTGATTGACGAGGTGCTGATTGTAAGTAAACTTGAATCAGAGGTCTTTGTCTGTAAACGGGAAGAATCGGATATCGTGGAATTATTGAAGGAGATTATTTTTTATCTCGAGAATATCCAAAAGGATGGCAGAAAGGTAGTTTTCAATATCAAAGGTATACCGCGTAAAGTGATGATAGACCCCTTACTGGTTAACCATGCGGTTACCAATATTATTACCAATGCGTTTAAATATAGCGCGGGAAGCCCTGGGCCGGTCATCACCCTGTGTTTTAATGAAAAGACATTCTCCATCACCATAAAGGATTTCGGTATAGGAATTCCCCCTGATGATCAGGCTAAGATCTTCCGCGCATTTTATCGTGCGGATAATGTTGCCAGGATAGAGGGCACGGGTCTGGGAATGTTTATCGCTAAAAGATTTATGGAGCTGCATAAAGGAAAACTTTCATTCAAAAGCCGCCTTAATGCAGGAACGGAATTTTTAATAAAAATGTCCTGATCTCGTAACTTACCTCATTGAGTAATTTTTTTTGAATTCAAAAAAAATAATCTTTGAGACATATGCAGAAGATTCCCGTTAAATGCAGCAGATGCCAGAATGTAGGTGACAATAACAGGGTTAAAAGACCCAGGTTCCTCAAGATTTTTCTCCCTTTTTTGCCGATCAAAAAATATATGTGTTTTCGCTGTCTGAAGACCTTTTACAAGGTTGATCTATTCAGAAGCTACCATATGATCGGTACAAAATCATAGCATTTAACGCTACATTTTCCCCCAATGTGGTAGTCAGCTTTATCATTTCTTTATCAGAACGTTACTCTTGATATTCTTATCTATTGTTTGTAGATTTAATAGACCATTATATAAACAGGAGGAAACATCATGACTGTTATTCAAAAAATTGAGCGGTGGGGCGATCAGCATACCGCTAAAGCACTTGGCTTCGTAAGGATGGGATTAGGGATTCTTATCTTTTGTAAGGGAATTGCTATTGTAAGCAATACCCAGGCACTTCAGGCATTGCTGGTACAGCACAGTGTATTCGGCTTCTCAGGAATGATGGCAAGCGTAGCCATCCATATAGTAGGGTTTGTACATCTTGTTGGCGGAATTTTGATTGCCATAGGCCTGCTCACCCGTTTTGCTGCTGTAATACAGATTCCTATCCTTTTGGTTGCAGTATTCTTTGTGAATATATCCAGAGGTTTTAGCATGCTGAATTCAGAATTATGGCTTTCTCTGATCGTACTATTACTACTCATCTTATTTTGGGTTACCGGATCAGGACCTTACTCGGTAGATCAGGCGATGAAGAAAAAATAGCTATAAAAAACGGTTCAGTTTAAGCCAGTTAATAGCCTTTATTACCCAGTGGTCATTCCCGGCTCTATTGTATGTTGCAAAACCGTGCCCGCCCTTTTGATAAACGATCATATCAGCAGGAATACCGGCCTTTTTTAAAGCCTGGTAATATGCAATGCTGTTTCCGATCATTGCAGTACTGTCATCTTTGGCATGCAGGAGAAATGCGGGCGGGGTGTGCTTGTCTACATTGAGCTCGGGCGAAAACCACCTGATCTCTTCTTCTGAAGGATGGTCGCCCAGCAGGTTAGACCTGGTTTTTGATTTAGCGGAGGTCAGCGCATCTGTAAAGCTGATCACCGGGTAGGCAAGGATGGTAAAGGCCGGCCTTAGTGTAACGCGCCCCGCATCAATGAGTACCTTACTGTACTGCGTGGATTCCAGTGCTGCAAGATGCCCGCCTGCAGAAAATCCCAGAACCCCTACTTTGGCAGAATCAACGCTCCATTGCTTTGATTTGCTCTTTACCGTAAAAATGGCCTGCTGCAAATCCTGCAAGGGGACATAAGCGTTATTGGAATTACAATTGGGGTCAGAAGTACGGTATTTTAGTACAAAAGCAACAACCCCAAAGGACGCGAATTCTTTTGCGGCTTCTATTCCGCCGTCCTGTATACTCAGATTAGAATATCCTCCGCCGGGACAGATGATTACGGCTGGCATACCCGGGATTAACTTTTCAGGCATAAATACAGCCAGGGTAGGCACAGTAATGTTTCTTACCACATTTCTACCCGTCTTTTCCTGGATCTCATTATCAGGGCAATTTTTTGAATTGGGAATAGTGCCATTGTACAGTGGCCAGGTTTTTTGTGCATAGGCCTGGCTTACGCATAAGGCCAGGAAGAGGGTGAATGTTATTTTGAATGTGTTTTTCATCAATTCTATTTAAATAAAGGTGTAAGAACAGGGCCGCTATGGTAAGTTTCATCATTGACCATGGCCTTATACTGCTCAAAATTATGGTTTTCGGGTTGGGCACCGGCAATACAGGTTCGGTACCACATGTTTTCCTTTGCATCAAGGTAGGAGACCATATCGTTTAACAATATTTCAAAGTTTTCCTCTTTAAACTTATGGTTATAGATGCCGTCCCAGTTGATCTGTTCCTTTGTGGTTTCTTCTTCAACAATGAACTTATCCTTGGGGCTCCGCCCGGTAAACCTTCCGGTGAGGATGCAGAGGGCACCTGTGTCATTGAGCTCTCCCAGTCCTGAAGTTACAGTTGAACGGATCAGTTCAGCAGGAGAAAGCTGTGAACGGATCTTTACATTTTTAAATACGGGAAGTTTCATGTCTGATTGTTTGATGTGCTTGTTTTTCTACTATTAACTTATACTGCTTCATGTCAATTACCTTTTCACTTTTTGAGATCACTACGGCCGCCACAGTATTGCCGATCACATTGATCAGCGCCCGGCCTTCACTCATAAACCGGTCTACCCCAACCAGCAGCGCCAGCCCCTCCAAAGGGATGATCTTCAAAGCCGTCAGTGTGGAAGTGAGTACCAGGAAACCACTTCCTGTTACACCCGCTGCACCTTTGCTGGTCAGCAGCAGGATACCAATGACGCTGAGCTGCTGCCCCAGGCTGAGGTCAATATGAAATACCTGGGCAAGGAATATGACTGCCAGGCTCAGGTAAATGCTGGTCCCATCCAGGTTGAAGCTGTAGCCTGCCGGAATGATCAGGCCAACCACACTTCTGCTGCAGCCCGCCCTCTCCAGTTTTTCCATAATATTTGGCAATACCGCTTCGCTGCTGCTGGACCCCAGTACAATGAGCAATTCAGCCTTGATATAACCCAGGAGTTTCCATAGGCTAAAGCCATTGTATTTCAGGATCAGGTACAGTACGATAAAAATAAACAGGAGGCCGGTTACATAAAAGGTGATCATCAGCTTACCCAGCACTGCCAGTGTGGCGAAACCAAACTTTCCTATGGTATAGGCCATTCCGCCAAATGCACCCAGGGGACTTACCCGGATGACGATATGGAGGATGTTGAAAAGGGTTTTGTTCAGTTTCTCCAGTCCTGAGATCAGCGACTTTCCGGAGTCACCCATTTTTGTTAGCGCAACGGCAAACAGAATACCAAAAAAGAGTACCTGGATGATATCCCCTTTGGCAAAAGACTCTACAATATTTCCGGGAACAATGTGAGCAATAAACTCCATCCAGTTGATGGGGGCAGCGGCAGCAACGGTTTTATCGGTGCCTGGCTGCGTTGCCAGTGCAGACAGGCCGTTGCCGGGCTGAAAAATATTGCCTGTCAATAGTCCGATGATGATGGCCAGTGTGGTGACCAGCTCAAAATAGATCAGTCCCTTTAAACCTACCTTGCCGGCCTTGCCAAGGTCGCCCGCTCCTGAAATTCCGAGCACTATGCTCAGGAAGATCACCGGAGCAATGATCATTTTGATCATGTTGATGAAAATGTCGCTCATCAGCTTTGCCGTTGGTGCAAACCCCGGGAAGTAATAGCCTGTAACCACGCCCAGAACGATGGCAATCAGGACCTGGATATATAGTATTTTAAGATATTTCAATGTCGTAGTTTTAGGTAGGGTTACAGGTTGAGTTAGTTATTTACAGGTGTTGGCGTATAAAGGCCCGGAATTGGGCTTGGTGTAGATTTGTTGAGGTCAACTTCGGTTTGGGGGTATAACATCCGCTGCGGAAGCTGGGTTCCTGAATTTGGTGGTATGGGGAGGGCAATGTCAGTTTCTTTCCTGATTCTTCTGGTATCATTAAAACCTTCAATCTGTCCGATAAAGCTGATGTACCTTTCTTCCATGATCTCCCGGAGCAGGGCACGGTCAGCCGGTAGCTGTACAGACTTGTTATTTTCCATTCCTCCGGCTGCAAAGTCGGCCGCCACATAGGGGTCATACCTGAAGTTACCTGCGGTTAACAGGCTGGTTCCAATATTTCCACCGGTGTTCATATATGCCCTGTAAGTGTTTAACCGGGTAAGCCCGTTGGTAAACCCATTCACCCTAAAGTCACATTCTGCCAGGTTCAGCAGGTTTTCTGCATAACTGGCCATTGGATAAGAGACGGAGAGATAGAAAAACCCGTTAGCGGTATAATTGGGATTTGTTGCGCTGCTGTATAGATAACCAAACCTTGACCTTTCGATGGTCTTTGCGTTTCCGCGGTATGAAGTACCGGCGGGATTTAGCAGGGATACGGCAAATGCCCCTTTAGCATCCATAAACCCGGGCCTGTCCTGCGACATAAACTGGTAATACAGGTTGTAGGTGCCTTTACTTGTTGCTGCGTGCGGTGCAAGGAAGTTGTTTGCAGCCAGGGAAATGCCGTTGCCAGCTGCGGCAAGGGCTGAGGGGTAATTTTTAACATGCATATAATACCTTGATTTTAATGTATAAGCTGTTTGTATCCATTTAGGCATGGCTCCGGCGAAGTGTACGTCCTGAGCTGCAAAGGTGGTAAAGGAGGCAGAATTCAGATTTGTGATGGCGCTGTCCAACAGCGTTTGCGCGGTAGCATATACACTGGCTTGCGGGTCAAAGACCGGGTTTGGGTTGGTTTCACTGGATGCCTGTGTATTGGGGACATCGCCCCATAACGCTGTAGCTGTCCCCAGTAAATTTGCCTCGATCACCTGTGCTACACCTACCAGTCTCAGGTTGTTGGTTTCGTAGGCCTTTGCTTTCATTAACCTGGTATTTTTTAATGAAGTAGCGTAGAGGAGTGCCCAGGGATCATTATAGTTCTGGGCAATCATCAGGTACTGGTTAATGCTCTGGTACTGGAATTGTTCTCCCGTAAAGTTACCGTTCCAGATACTGCTCTGGCGGGCAAGTTCTCCTTCCTGTACCACCATGTTACTTACCTCTACACTGGTGAGCATCGTGATGGCATCAGCATCCTGAGGGTTTGTAGGGTCGGTATTTATTCCTTCAACAGCTTTTTTACAGGAAAAAAGCGTGGATAACAGGAGGCAACATATGATGTAATTTTTGATTTTCATGTTTTCTTGGATAAGAATTAGCAATTAGTTAGAAGGTCGCTTTCAATGTAAAGAGCAACGACCGGGTTGCGGGATTATCAAAGTATACCACGCCACGCGCCGAGCCTGATCCGCCTACGTTGGTATCAGGGTCAAAGCCCTTCACCTTGCTGATCATAAAAAGATTGCGCCCGCTTGCTTCAAGGGTAACAGATTTGACGGCATTTAGCCTGAAAAGGTGGGAGGGATCAAAATTATAGGAGAGGGTGATTTCCCTTACCCTGGTCCAGGTAGCGTCTTTCAAAAACTGCTCTCCTACATTTCCAAACCAGCCTCCGGGGCCGGTATACCAGCTTTGGTCCAGGGCCACGTTGCCTGAACCGAAATTCCCTATGTTGCCCCGGAACGGTGTATTGGCCGGAATGGTACTGCCGTCATATCGCTTTAGCGGCGTTGGGGATACCTGTTCGCTTCCGGTGGCACCACTGGTTCCGTAATCCAGCAGGACGGCTTCGGTACCATCCACCACTTTTCCTCCCTGTGAACGTTCTACCAGTGTGGTGAGGTTGAAGTTTTTATATTTCAGGTGGAAACCTATTCCGCCGCGCCATTTCGGATTGGGATCTCCGATGATGGTTGATGTTACACCAGGTACCGGAAATCCGTTGGCATCAAGTGCATAATTTCCATTGGTATCCCTGTTCCAGGCTATGGAATAAAGTTCGCCAAGGGGATATCCTTCCACAGCCCTTGAAGAAACGCCTGCCGTGCCGCCCAGGTTTACTGATCCGGCACCATTCAGGTTCAACACCTTGTTCCTGTTTCTGCTCCAGTTCAGATCGGCGCTAAAACTCCAATCTTTTTTTGCCAGGAAGTTATAAGACAGATCTGCCTCAATCCCTTTATTCTGAATAGATCCTGCATTGGCGTAAATAAAATTATATCCTGTAGAGGCTGCCTGCGGGATATTGATCAGCGCATCAGTTGTTTTGTTCTGGTAATAGGTAAAGCTGGTTTGCAGTTTGCTGTTGAAGAACCTCAGGTCTGTACCAAATTCAATTTCCCGCTTACGTTCCGGCTTCAGGGCAGGGTTGCCCTTGTTGTTGCTCTGTATATAACTTCCTGTACCATATAAACTTGGGTCAAGGTAGGGATTCAGCACATCGCCGATAGTGGGGGATACAAAATTAGTGGTGGTCTGGTAAGCCTGGGGCTGTATCCCTACAATGCCGAAAGAGGCCCTTAGTTTACCAAAAGATAAAACAGTATTATCTTTTAAGCCCTGCAGTGCTGTGAATTGCCATGCAATATCTGCTGAAGGGTAAAAGAAGGAGTTCTTTGTGATCCCAAAGGTAGATGCTGCTTCCAGTCTTCCGTTTGCATTGATGAAGATCTGGTCATAGATATCTAATCCTATACTTGTATACCCTGCGTTGGTCCTTGTATTTAAGAAGGCGTCATTGGTACTGGTATTAGCCGGCGTGGCATTGCCGAAATCCCTTGGGCCGTTTGGAATGATGAAGTTTATGGTTTGTCCGCCAATGCTGGAAGTATTGAGGGAATTATAATTATATCCGATGGTGAAATTGGCGTTCAGGTTTTGACTGATCTTTTTGGATGCGCGGCCTATTGCATCCAGGTTAAACTGGAAGGAGTTGAATTCATTACGGTTATACTGGCCGGTGTTGGCATTTGCAGTGTAATAGGGGAAATAATTGAGCTCCCTGTCGTTGAAGCTGTCAATACCTCCCCGCAGGGTAAATTTGAGCCAGTCGGCCGCTGTGATATTGACCTCGGAACTATTGATAAAGCGGTTCACCAGGTCGTTGTTGGTCATTTCGTTGATCACCCATAAAGGGTTATTGAATCCGGGATTGTTGCTTGCGCCGAGATAATTGCGGTATGTGCGCTGTCTGTCGGGAATGAATGCAGCACCAGGGGCCGTGTAATAGTCGCCTGTATAACCAGAGTTATCAAAATCGGGAGGTGTTCTGAGCAGGCCTATCAACAGTCCTGCGTTGTTTACCCCGCGCTGCACGCGGTTAGATTCTACTCTTGAATAATTGAAGCTATTGGTTATGCTCAGCCATTTATTCATCTCCTTGGTACCATTGAAACGGATGCTGGTACGGCGGTAATCGCTGCTGTTTTTGATCACTCCGTTTTGCTTGATATCTCCCAGGCTGAAGAAGTAGTTTGATTTTGCATTACCGCTGCTGATGCTCAGGTTATTGTCCCAGTAATGCCCTGTGCCAAAGATGTCGTCATAATTTTGGCCAACATAGGTTTGACGGGAATTTTTCTGCGTAATGTTGTAAAACCGCTGGCCGGTATTTTTATCCACGAAATAGGGCCCGTTCACATCGGTACCGTCTGCTGCTCCGCTGCGGTTAGCAATTTTATCTCCCCAGCTCCTGGTTCCGTTAAGTTGAAAAGCTCCGCCGGAACCCTGTCCGTAAGTATCCTGGAGATCATAGAACTGGCTTACCCGGTCAACGGAATAAGTAGATTTATAGGAAATCACGGTTTTGTCGCCACCGCCTTTTTTGGTTGTGATCTGGATGACCCCGTTGGCGGCTTTTGTTCCCCAGAGTGCCGCTGCCGAGGCTCCCTTAAGTATTTGTACTGAAGCAATATCATCAGGATTGATATCGCTCAACCTGTTCTGCTGTGTTGTGCCGCTTGCGCCTTCTCCTCTGCTGGAGCCCTCTATCGGCATTCCATCAATTACGATCAGTGGATCTGTACTGCGGGTGATCGTGCTTTGTCCGCGTATCAGGATCTGGGAGGCGGAACCCGGATCGGAACCTGAAGAGCGGGAGATCCGTACACCTGAGGCTTTACCTCCAAGGCCGTCTACCAGGCTTACTTCGCCGGATGCTGCGATACGGTCGCCCTGTACTTTTGCGGTGGTATACCCCAACTTATCTTTACTGGCTTCAAAGCCGAGGGCGGTAACTACAACTTCCTGCAGGTTTTTGTTTTCCTCTTCGAGCACGGCGTTAATCCTGCTGCGGTCTGTGATTCTTTCTTCGAGGGTTTTAAAGCCAATAAAGGAAAATACCAGGATATCATTTTTGGGGTCATTGATGCCTATGGTATAGGTTCCGAGGTCATTTGTTGTTGCCCTTAACGCTGAGTTTTTAACAGAGATGGTTACGCCCGGCAATGAGCCGCCTGATCTGTCCGTTACTTTTCCGGTTACCTTGTAAGAGGTACCCTGGGCTGCGGCTGTATTGGGTTGACAACACAGTGAGAGAGCTAAAAATGAGAATAGCCCGCATTGCAGAAAAAATGGTAATTTTTTCTTTTTCATACGCTTAATTTATATTGGTGTATACTTGGTTTTGAAACTGTGGTATTGCAGTTTAAAGGTGGGAATATCTTCCTCATCTTATCAAGAGGGAAGTCATTAAGAAAAATTATTTTTATATTCGGAAAGCATCCGATAATTTCCGAAATTATAGTATGGTTCAGATTTTCAGATAGTTGAATTTGTTTTTTTTGGTTTCCTTACCTTACATGCTGTGTATGGTTTGTGCTGTTACCGGGAGATAGCGGCCCAAGCAGAATACCTTTGTCAGGTTCTGTAAGTATGATGCTTCTTTCATCCAGCAGGTTCCTCAGGGATGGATCGGGGAGTGATTCAAGAGGCCTGTTTTTGAGGTCAAAGATTGTGGTTTTTTTCTGATAAGTCCAGCGTACTATTTTACACTTGCAGCTGCTGTTCTCAATGGTATTGATGATCTCCTGTGTATCGCCTCCCGGACCCTGTTTGATATAAATTTCGCGGATTCCTATAATGGAATTTTTACTTCCTACATCAAAATTCCATGAGGCGGAAATTACGCGAAGGTTTTTACCCGGCTGATCCAGCCGCAGCAGGGACAGGCGGGGGGATTCCAGACCGTTTCCGTTTTGAATATAGGAATGGACAGATACCAGGTTTTGACGTTCAAACTGCATATACCCAAAATGGTCGAAGCTTGCCCCGTACCTGTTAAATGTAAAATACCCATCCTTGTATTTCACATCTACAAGATTATTGGCAACCATGTGGTACCTGTTAACGTCGGAACTTCTGGCCTGGGGTGATCCGATATATACAAGCCAGATGCCGGTAAGGCTATCAATTTCAGCTTTACTGGGTTGGTAAGGGAGGATATTGAGGTCTTTTTTTATGGTTGTCCATTGACTTGAGCTCAGATACCATCCTGATGCGGTTACCGCAAACAGTACAGCGAAAAAAATGGCTGCCAGGTTATATCTCTTTTTTGTGGGTTTAAGGCCCCTGCGGGAAGGCGAATGTAAGTGACTTTCTGCAAGCAGATTTACATCTGACGGATTTTCAATGAAACCTTTTCTCCCGACGCCAAAAAGGTAGATATAACAGGAATCTACCAGGAAGTTTCTCGGACTGGATACCATGCCATTATAAGCATCCTTGATCTGTCCGCCGGTAATATCATATTTCAGATAGGGATAACCCAGTTTAGGTGGGTTTCTTTCGGGCGGATATTCATCATGTTGTTTTTCGGTGGCCGTATAAGGCAGGTTGTTGCTGATGATGCTGAGTTCCCTGGCAATTTCCTCATAGTTTTTCCGGTTGGTATTTCGGATCACTTCTCTTCCCGTAATCTGCTCATATTTCTTGAAAACTTCAGAAAGTAAGTAAACAATTTCTTCCTTGCCCGATTTTAGCTTCATTTGGAATTGAGTCAGTATTTGGTTGTAAGAGTTTCGTTTGGCTATACGAATATATTAAATTTCTTCATCAAATTGCCCGGATTTGGTAAACATGAATTCAGGGATAATCTGAGCTGAGGGGATTGTTTGGAATTCTCAACTATTGGATTGATTTTAACAAACAGGCAGGCTGATCAGCAACCTACTTTTGTGTCAATCTAAATATTAAACATAAAAAACAATCAAATGGCAACAACAGAAAGTAAAATCGCACTGGTAACCGGCGGAAGCCGTGGCTTAGGCCGCAACACTGTACTTGCGCTCGCAAAAAGGGGTGTTAACTCTATTTTTACCTATAATGCTGCGAAGGATGAGGCTGATAAGGTGATGGAACTTGCAGCTCAGAACGGTGCTGAGGCTATTGCCCTGAAACTGGATGGCGGCGATATCGGTTCGTTAGATGGTTTTATAGAGCAGGTAAGATCCGCATTAACTGCGATGGGCGCCAGCCGTATCGATTACCTGATCAACAATGCGGGTATTTCACATCACAATACTATCGTGAAAACAACAGAGGAAGAATTAGACCTGCTTTACAATATAAACTTTAAAGGTGTTTTCTTTTTAACCCAGAAATTATTACCGTTGATCAATGATGGTGGCAGCATCGTCAATATATCCACCGGGCTAACCCGTTTCTGTATCCCGGAAAGTGGGCCATATGCAGCACTTAAAGGAGCTATTGAAGTTCATACGCGTTATCTTGCGAAAGAATTGGGGCCGCGCGGGATTAAAGTGAATACTGTTGCTCCCGGTGCCATTCAAACTGATTTCAGCGGAGGCGCTGTCCGGGATAACCCTGATGTAAACAAATTCGTTTCCGGAGTAACTGCACTTGGCCGTCCGGGTTTGCCTGATGATATCGGACCGATGATCGCTTCATTATTATCAGAAGATAACCGGTGGGTAAACGCCCAGCGTATTGAAGTATCAGGGGGAATGTTATTGTAGGATGGCGGGGGATTACCAGCCTGGCAACGCATATTATGATTACATTTGATACATGAAGCCAACAATCGTAAATACCTCACTGGATGATTTTTACAAGAGGAATGGTGCTGCGTTTCCGGATCGTATTGCCCGCGAGATAGGGCATTTTAATGTTTTTGAAAGTGAGAAGCTTTTTAACAAGGCAGATGGGTCGCGTGTGATGCCTTATAGCAGGAGAGCTTATTATAAAATAAGCTGGTTACGCGGCAACAGCAGGGCTGAATATGCAGATAAGGTGGTAGACGTAAAGGGGAATGCACTGCTGTTTGCAACACCTAAGATCCCCTATAACTGGGTGCCGGAGAGCAGCGATCAGACGGGCATGTTCTGCGTTTTTACACCTGATTTCTTCTGGCCCGCCAAAAGTGGCGTTATGCTGGATGAGTTGCCTATTTTCCAATCCGGTTACACACCTGTTTTTGAGCTTCCGGATGATGAAGTTCCGGAAATTGAACACATTTTTCGAAAAATGTACAAAGAGATAGGTACTGACTATAAGTACAAATACGATCTATTACGCAACCTTGTACTGGAACTGATCCACTACGGCCAAAAGCTGCAGCCCATTTCAGCGCTGAGTAATTCGCAAAATGCCTCAGAACGTATTTCAGCATTATTTATTGAACTGCTTGAAAGACAATTTCCGCTTGAATCCATCCATCAAAGGCTTGATCTCCGTACGGCAAAGGATTACGCAGATCGTTTGGCAGTGCATGTCAATCACCTGAACAAGGTACTAAAGGATGTTACGGGAAACACAACGAAACACCTGATCAGTAACAGGGTTACACAGGAAGCGAAGATCTTGCTTAAACATACCGACTGGAACATCGCAGAGATTGCTTATGTCCTGGGATTTGATGACCTGGCCCAATTTTCTAATTTCTTTAAGAAGCAGACTACCTTTACACCAACATCATTTAGGATTGAATTATAAGATGGTCAGCGTATCATCTGAATCATTTATACTTTGTAGTATTGAGGCGTAATCACAACTCATCTAAATTTGCCATTTGGCAAATTCTTACACTAATTTGTTTGATACCTTTGGATATGGAAGCACTTGTTCATTATTTACTGCAGTTCGGGCATTTGAACCAGCAGCAGATCGACCTGGTTAAAAGTAAAGGAATTTTAAGGGAATTAAAAAAAGATGAATATTACGCTGAAGCCGGAAAAATTCCCCGTGAAATCATTTTTTTAACAGAAGGAATCCTGAGGGTTTGTTATTTTACTCATAAAGGTGAAGACGTCACCAAGTATTTCATCGAAGAAAATAATTTCGTAGCTGATATTGACAGCTACAATCAGCAGATACCCTCATCGGGATATATACAAACGATAACTGATGTTAAATATATCGTATTTTCAATGGAGGCGATGCAGGAACTCTCAATGACCATTATCGGCTGGGATACCATTATCGCTAAGATCACTTCAAAGGGCCTGGCAGATAAGGTCAATAAGATCAGTTCGATGATGCCGGAAGACGCTACCGAACGTTACAAAAGTTTCCTCCACAAGTTTCCTAACCTTGCTAACCGGATTCCATTGTCATACATAGCTTCCTACCTCGGTATTACCCAATCGTCTCTGAGCAGGATCCGAAAAAAAATAAGTGGTTAAATTGCTTTTTGCCAAATGGCAAATGTTTTGATATTTTTTGTAATGAACTTCGGAATGTAATCATACAAAGAGAATCATTCAAAAAAGAATACCATGAAAAATGTAGTAATAACCGGAGTTTCAACAGGGATTGGCTATGGAACAACAGCCGTAATGATCAAAAAAGGCTGGCATGTCTTTGGCAGTGTCCGCAATGAAACCGATGGACGCAGATTGAAAGATGAATTTGGGGAAGCCTTTACACCAATCATTTTCGACGTACAGGATAACGACGCAATTCTTGCCGCATCAGAGCATGTGAGGAATTCTCTTTCCGGCCGTACGCTTGATGGCCTGGTCAATAATGCCGGCAGCTCCTTTCCTGATCCGTTACTTGTCCAGAGCGTGGCTGATTTTCGCAGGCAGATTGAGATCAACCTTGTGGGGATGTTCGCCGTTACACGGGCCTTTGCACCACTGCTCGGTGCTGACCCGGTCCTGAACGGAAGCAAGGGCCGGATCGTCAACCTTAGTTCAGTGGGAGGTAAAATGGGTGTTCCGTTCCTTGGTGCTTATAATGCAGCAAAACATGGGGTTGAGGGCTTTTCTGAAGCCCTTCGCAGGGAGTTGCAAATGGTTGGAATTGATGTGATCATCATTGGTCCAGGTTCCGTCAATACGCCCATTTGGGACAAGGCAGAAAGTATATCGTTCGACCATGTTGCCGGCACCATCTGGGACAAGCCGTTCAAAACCTTTACAAACTTTATGATTAAGAATGGCCGTAAGGGGCATAGTTCCGAGAAAGTAGGGGAAGTGATCGCGAAAGCTCTGACGGTGTCTAATCCATGCTCACGTTATGCCGTTGTGCAGGGCAAATTTCAGAATTATACTTTGCCGTCACAGTTGCCAAGCCGGGTTGTAGATCGCATAATAGGTAAACAGTTCGGATTATTGCTGAAAAAGCAATAAAATTAAAAGTCATTCCGAAGCATACTCTATTTGAATATGAAAATCATATTTTTATTTAAAATCTACTGATCTTAATCAGAAAATAACTACGGAGAATTTGGATATACGATAGTCTGCCAGCCCCGCAGGTGATTGATGAAACGCTCGCTTAATCCTCCGCGGCGCAGGTATTCGGCCGTCACCGGGAGCTTTGGGATGTTATAGGTTGGGTTTGCCATTACCTGAAGGGGAAAGTCCCGCTGAAGAATGCCCGCACGGCCAATGAGAACAAAATCACAGCCTTCATCCAGCAGATCTCCCGCACGCTGAGCACTCATTATTCTTCCTGCTGCGCCCAAACGTACGCCCTTTCGGGGAAGTTCGGTAAAGAGGCTGAGCATGGTCTTTCCCCTGAATGCCCCTTCATGGACTACCTGAGCCGAATCCCACAGGGCTAGGTCCAGATAGTCAATCAGCTCGCGGTTGAAGATCTCTGCCGTAACGTCACGCAGCTCCTCCAGGCGGAGTCCGTAGCGTTCAATCGACAGGCGCCAGCCAATCTGGAAATCAAGGCCACAGGCCCGGCGAATGCCCTCAATCACTTCCATTGTCAGGCGTGCACGGTTTTCCAGGCTACCTCCGTACTTATCCTTGCGGTCGTTCAAATATGGGGACATAAATTCTGAAAGAATCCAACCGAAGGCGCCGTGAACTGCCACGCCATCGAACCCAGCCAGTTGAGCTCTTTTAGCGGCTGTGATGAAGCTGTCCCGGATTCGCTCCACTTCTTCGGTTGTGATCGCATTAACACCTGGAACTGTGTCTCCTGAAGCGGGAGCCGGAATTCCCCCTAGCAGGGGATTGGCACGGTGCCCGGCGTGATGTAACTGTACCGCAGACAGTCCGCCCCCCGCCCGAATGGCTTCGGTCATACGGGTCAGACCTGGCAAATGCTCATCTTTATGAATACCTAACTGGCGTGCAAACGCGATACCCTCAGCTTCCACCGTCGTGGCACAAGTCTGGATCAGTCCGTATCCGCCTTGCGCAAGCTGCTCAATCCAGAGGTGGTCGTATTCGGATGCAGTACCATCATATTCACTTTGTTGATTAGTTAGAGGTGCCAGCATGAAACGATTTCTCATGGCCGGGCCATGCAGGAGAGTAAGAGGTTTGAATAGATCAGAAACGGACATCTTTATTTGAATTTATATTTGTTTGAACATGACAAAAGTATCATCGTTCCTGAAGAGTCTATTTTATAAGAAGTTTAAAATCTATCGTATAAAGTTCAAACAAGATTATTATTTTAGTCCTGGAAGGGTAACTGAAAAAGTTCAAGACCAAACAAATAATAAAAAAAAGGCCTCTAAATATATTTTAGAGGCCGTTTTTAGCGATGCATACCCCAGTGGTATGAATATCGGACCAGTTTGTTGAGGACTTGAGGAAACTATTATATGCTAATGTATAAATCCCCCCCAGATGTACCCTTCAAATAATTTGACGGGATGTCTTCCGATAACGCTGCATTCCTTGATATTAAGATTTTGTGCAAGTGTCATCAAATTTTTAAGGTCGCTTTCTGTAGCCGTTTCTTTTACTTCGTAACACGCCTCTTTATCAAGGATAAAATCAATCTCTTTTCCGGACTTGAGTTGATAATAGGATATTGATCCTCTATTTTGTAACTGATTGAAAACCGCATTTTCAAACATAGCTCCGCTACCGGCATCCGCTGATATCGATGCAATTCCATTATCCAGAAAGTATATCTTTTTTGCTTTAGTAATCTCTCTGTCGGGGCTGTTGGATAACACCGGAATAGTACGTATAAGGTAGCTTTGTTCCAGTAAATCTAAGTAGTTCTCTACGGTAGGTCGCGAAATGCCTGTCATGCTTGTAAGTTTGGAAATATCTAACTTCGTTCCAATCCGTACAGATAGTAGTTTTATCAATTTATAAAGATTGGCCGGATTTCGGATGTCAGATAACAGTGCAATATCAAAATTTATGTAAGAACTAATTATGTCCTGGATCATATCTTTTTTATCATCTATGGTGGGGGATAATACTACTTCCGGAAATCCTCCATAATTGATATAGGTTTCGTAATAATTTTTAAGACGTTCATATTCAGATTTCACAAAAATACCGGCATTGGATAGCGGGATCTCGGAGATTGAAATGCCATTGAATGATAACAATTCTGCAAAATTAAGCGGGTAAACCTCGAAAATTTTTTTGCGTCCTGCCAATGATTCAGAAAACATATTTTTCATATAATATGCGCTGGAACCGGTGATTATAAATTTGATATCATAAGAATCATATAAATATTTCAGGACACTTGGTAAATTTGGCGCCAACTGAATCTCGTCTATTCCGATCAATACCTTTTCATTAAAATCTGCTCCCCGTTGCGTAAGTGCATAAATGATTGATTCATAATTCTCCTCAGAAAACAATGAACGGTTATCCATCCGTTCTAAATCGAAATAATATTGCTGTCTGATGTCAGAATCATTCATGAGTTGCTTTACCAGGGTAGTTTTCCCTGTACGTCTCATCCCTGTCAATACGGTTATTTGCTTCTTGTTAAGATGTTCAAATAAAGCTTTATATATAGTTCGACTATAAAAATTCATAACTATTTTTAATGTATACATCAAAAATAATAAAACTATTTTAAATTAAAATGAAATTTTACGATTGTTAAATGCCGTTTGATAACGGTAGTTATGATCTTTTGAATTTATGCAATGCAAATTTAATATATCCATAGTCAGGGTAACCACATTTCCCATGGCTATAGATATTCGTAGTCAAGGGAAGTTACCTAACTCAATATACAAGCAGAAGGTGGTCATTATTATTGCTTTCAAAAGCAAATAATCTCTGTTGAAAGAAAATAATGGCTATTTTCTTGCTATTAGATATAAAAAAAAGTGGCCTCTAAATATATTTAGAGGCCGTTTTTGGCGATGTACACCCGGTGGTATTAATATCGAACCAGTTCGTTAAAGAATTGATGAAATTGGTCAATATATATAGGATGACACTTTAGTTAAGCTAACCACTCATCAGATGTGATTGATTGGTGGATTGACAATAGCTAAAGAACAAGAGTGATTTTTACTCTTGAAAATGTAACGAGGGCGAAAAATATGCATATTCGCCTTTGATTAGATAACGAAGGCGCATAGTGCCCTTGTTCAAATATAATATGGCATATTATCCTGAAAAACCTTTCAACGATCTACCTTCCTTGCCACCAAAGGCTGAGATTGAAACTGTGGAAATACTTAAGAAAACTATTTTTAGCAAGTAGAGCGCTATCAGAATTAAAAGGCGCAATCACTAATCTACCTAATCCGACATTGTTTATTGACACTATCTATTTGCAGGAAGCTCAGGCAAGTTCGGCTATTGAAAATATTATAACTACGCAGGATGAACTTTTTAAGGCACCTATTTCTGATAGAAAGATAGAAAATTTTGCGACCAAAGAGGTGATTCACTACAAAGATGCGCTATGGTATGGCTTTCAACAACTAAATAAGCGACAGGTTTTAAATACCAATTTGTTTATCTCTATTATGCAAATCATTAAAGAGAACCAATCTGGAATAAGAAATACTCCTGGAACGAAACTTTCCAATCCAGCTACCGGACAGATAATTTATACCCCGCCAGAAGGGGAGCACATTATAAGAGAAAAACTTAAAGACCTTGAAGACTTTATTCATACTGAAGATGATATTGATCCATTGATAAAATTAGCGCTGATTCATTATCAATTTGAGGCTATACATCCGTTTATTGATGGAAACGGACGGACCGGACGTATAATAATACTATTATATCTCAAATTAACGGGATTATTGGATCTACCAGCACTCTACATGAGTGAATACATCATAAAGCATAAACAAGATTATTATTCAAGCCTTCGAAGGGTAACTGAAAAAGGTGATTGGAAAAGCTGGATACTTTATATGCTTGATATGGTAGAAGATACAGCTATAAAAGGCCGTGAACAGATTGCCAGCATAGAACGATTAATGAGAACTATGGGTGAAAGAATCCAAAAGGAACTGCCAAAATTATATTCTAAAGATCTGATGGAGGTGTTATTCAAATTACCTTATACCAAAAGGGTATTTCTGGAACAGGCTGGATTAGGTAATCTAAAAACTGCAGGGAGCTATTTAACGAATTAGAAAAAACAGGTATTCTAAAAAGTGAAATGGTAGGGAAGGAAAAGTTATATTTAAATACTGAATTGATGCAAATATTAAAGAGATAGAATATAAAGAAATAGCCTGGTTTATTGGCGAGATTATTTTGAACATATCTTCTTGTAAGACAAAGAAAACGGCCTCTAAATATATTAGAGGCCGTTTTAGCGATGTACACCCAATAGGATTCGAACCTATGACCTACGGTTTAGAAAACCGTTGCTCTATCCAGCTGAGCTATGGATGCGTGTTTCCCTGTTAGGAGCGCCAAAGATAGGATTTATGCGCAATATCAGCAAATCTATTTTCAGATTTTCTGTAGTCTAAGCTTCTTTCAGCGGCAGGACTTTTTTACCCGGATTCATGTCGGCATAATCTAAAACCATATTCAGAATATAATCATTTGACGGATAAGGTTCTATGCAAGACTTCAGCGTTTCCATATCTGTCACATCTGTATGAAAGGCGATGTAACCCATTCCATAAAACTTGCCTTCTTCTACCCAAAGGCAGCTTTGTTCATCATCATTTCTGCCTGAGTCGATCAGTGCAAAAGAGGGTAGAGTAGATTTCAGATGTGCAATTGCTGTTTTTACGCGGCTATTATAACTATATGGATGCTCCAGTCCCTGGCAGGCTCCGTGGCAATTGCCGGCATCAACTGCCGTGCAGGATGATCTGTTCTTCTGGATGAAACACAGCTTTTCACATAGTGTATGCTCGGAGATCATTCCTTTTAACATGCTTTGTCCGGCAAGTATACTGTTAAATGTAAACAGCGCGTTGGAGTTCTTTTTATATTTATCAATGCCCAGTCGCATATAGCCTTTTTGATCTTCAAAAGAGTACAGGGCGTATTTTTGCTCAAAACGTTTCAGTGCCCTGTTATTCTCGGGCCAGTGTTTCTGAATTTCTGCGGCTTCCAGGATCAATGCCATCAGTTCGGTGCCGCAGACCGTAAAATCTATCTCATGAATGTTCTTCAGAAATTCCTGTCTTTGCTTTTTGATGCTGTTACCCGAAAAATGTGAACATACCCTTTTTTTAATATTTACCGCTTTACCAATATAAATCACCTTGCCCTTGTTGTCTTTAAAGTAGTAAACACCAGGGTTTGGCGGCAAGGCATCAATGGCAGCCCTTGACAGGTTTGGAGGCAGTACCTGTTCCTTTGATGCTTTATGCAGTGAAAGTGAGATCAGCCCTTCGCTATCGTTTTCCAGCAGGAGGGAGAGCAGAAGAGCGGTAGCTGCAGCATCACCGCCTGCCCGGTGACGGTCATTTAATGGAATGCCCAGCGAACTGCATAGTTTCCCCAGGCTGTAGGAGGGATGCCCGGGAATGATCTTTCTGCTCATACGTACGGTACAAAGTTTTTTGGCGGCCAGTACAAAACCATTCTGGGCAAGCTGGTGCCTGACAAAGGAAAAATCGAAATTCACATTATGGGCAACGAATACCTTGTCATGCAGCATTTCATATATTTTAGGGGCAACTTCGGCAAACAGGGGGGCGGCCCGCACCATCTCATTACTGATGCCAGTCAGGCTTTCTATATAAAACGGGATTTCCTGTTCCGGATTGATCAGGGTTTCAAAGGCATCAATAACTTTTGAACCATCATGAACAAGAATGGATATTTCCGTTATCCCATTGCCGGAAGCGAAACCGCCGGTCGTTTCGATATCTACTACTGCGTACAACATTTATCAATTGATATTCAAATACAAATGTGCTAATAAATTTAGTAATAAAAATGATTATTAAAATTATTCTCTAATGGCATGTAAATGGTATAGATGAAAATGAAATGGGGATAAATAATGTCTAAGAAAATATTGGCGGTGGATGATGATAACGACATTCTGGATGTTATCAGGATTATACTTGAAGATGAAGGTTACGAAGTTTTTACGCTGGCTAACGGAAAACAGGTGTTTGATTTTGTGGGTGAAACAGACCCGGACCTGATCCTGCTTGACGTAATGTTGGGCGGATTGGACGGCAGAGATATTTGCAGGGCCTTAAAAGAACACGAAGTGTTCAAGAAGATCCCTGTGGTCATGATCTCTGCAAGCCATAATTTAAATAACCTGTTATTAATGCCGGGAGCGCCGGATAACTTCCTTGCTAAACCATTTGATATTGATCGTTTGGTGGATATGGTGAAGGCCCAGCTGGCTGCCTGATCAGAACTGTACTAATTAATATATATAATCGTACTAAATTCCAGAAGATTTATCCTAAAACGGTATCTATTGCTATTGGATTGCTCAGCATTTTATGAATAGGGCATTTATCAGCAATCTCCAACATCCTTTTCCTCTGCTCAGCAGTTAAATTACCGGTAAGCTCAATTTTACGGCTGATCTTTGTTGAAGCACTCATCTCTTCCTCTTTACAAATAGTCAGATGAATATTTACACCTTCCAGGGGAATCTGTTTTCTGTCAGCATACATCTTGATGGTAATTGCAGTACAACTGCCTAAGCTTGCCAGCAACAAGGCTCCCGGTGTCATCCCTTCGTCTTTTCCTCCAACTTCTTCAGGCTCATCTGCATAGATGAAATGTCCTCCCGCATAAACTTTAGTCAGGTAATTTGTATCACCTAATTCGGTGATTGCCGTAAGCTGATTCTCATCCATTTGAAATGCTTTATTTTTTTAGATTTACAATATATAATTTTATTTATGGAACCACCAATAATAAATGAACGTGTGCTGGCGCTGTTGTCGTTTAAGGGAAAGGAATACACCGCATCTATTTCCCCCTTTATGAACTGGCTCAGGCCTACCGTACTGAGCGCTGAACCGGGAGCACTTGCCTTCAGTTACATTGTAAGAAAGGAAATGACAAATCCGGCAGGAACGCTGCATGGTGGAGTTACTGCAGGGATCATGGATGACCTGATCGGGGCAACAGTTTATTCGCTGAATCTTCGTGATCCGTATACCACGATTAATAATGCCATAGACTATTTTGCCACAGCTAAGGAGGGCGACCTGATCATTGCGCGCACTGCCATTGTAAAACGCGGCAGAACGATCATCAATTTACAGTGTGAACTGACCCTTTCCGCTAAGGAACGGTTGATTGCTAAAGGTTACTCTAACGTGCTGAAAATAAATTCACACAGCTAAAATGATATAGCTTTGGCAAACTGAAATTTGTTAACAATTACATGTTGTCAGCTTAAGATTTACTGAACATTTGAAGAGCATATTTGTTATGGTAAATGAACTAACCAGATATGAGTATGTTAAGTAATTATCTCAACTTTGAGTTTGATGTACAGGGTAAACCTGTGACAGGTTTTTGCATGAGAATTCAGGACGATTTTCATGAAACCTACGCGGTGATAATGGATGGATACCATTCGTTTTGTGTTTGGCTGGATAAGCCATCCTCAACATGGAGGTCTTCAAAATATGTAAATGTTGAGCCTGGTGTTCTGGAAAAGATCATCAACCATTTAAATGTTCATCAGCTAGCGTAGCTAAATTCACATAAAAAGGGTCCGTGCTGATTTGGCACGGACCCTTTTTCATCAGCATCTATTTGCGATATTCATCCATCTATTTGTGAAAGAATACATATGCAACGAAGACCGCTGCAATGATTCCGGCAAGATCCGCTATCAATCCAAATGGAATGGCATAACGGGTACGTTTGATGCCTACAGAACCGAAATACAGGGCTACAATGTAAAAGGTAGTGTCGGCAGAGCCATTAAATATGCATGATAAACGTCCTACGAAAGAGTCAGGGCCAAAGGTCTTCATCGTATCTACCATCATCGCCTTGGCGCCGCTTCCACTGAGTGGCTTTATTATCGCTGTAGGCAGCGCAGGAGTGAAATCTGTATTTACACCTAACTGTACGAAACACCAGGTAAATCCGTCAACAATATACCCCAGAACACCTGAATTTCTGAGTACTCCAATGGCTACCAGCATCCCCACTAAGTAGGGAATGATGGTGATGCAGGTGGTAAATCCTTCTTTTGCACCTTCTATAAAAACCTCATATACATTCACTTTTTTGCGTACAGCACCCAGAATAAAGGCGATGATGATTGAAAACAGGATAAAATTGGAGGCCACTTTTGATACTACCTGGATCTCTTCCTTGCTTAAATAATTGCTGAAATAATAGATCAGTGCGGCTATACCTAAAGTAATGCCGCCCAGCCAGGAGATCACAACACGGTCAAACAGATTAATTCTTTGTTTGATTGCAACGGCAATGAGCCCTACTACGGTGGCTACATAGGTAGCTATCATACAGGGAATGAATATGTCTGAAGGATCAGCCGCCCCCAGAATTGCCCTCTGGGCCATAATTGCCAATGGGATCAGCGTAAGGCCTGATGTATGCAGCACCAGGAACATGATCTGTGCATTGCTGGCAGTTTCCTTATCGGGATTGATTTCCTGTAAACTTTTCATGGCTTTTAATCCGAACGGGGTAGCTGCATTATCCAGGCCCAGTAAATTAGCAGAGAAGTTCATTACCATATGTCCCGTTGCAGGATGATTTTTTGGTACCTCAGGAAAAATGCGGCTAAAGAACGGACCGATAATGCGTGACAGGAAATTGATCGCTCCGGCTTTCTCACCAATGTTCATAATCCCGAGCCAAAGGGTCATGATACCTATAAGTGGCAGTGCAATATCCATTACCCCGGTTTTGGCAGATTCAAATGTGCCGTCCACGATCAGTTTAAATATTTCTGTATCGCCAAAAAAGATGAGCCTGATGAGGGCAACCACAAAGGCGACCACGAAAAATGCAATCCAAAGATAATTTAATGCCATTAATTTTTAGTTTGAAGTTATGAATGTAAAAAAAAGGATCTGTATTCATGAGTATACAGATCCTTTTTTTAACTATGTACCGTTCTGCCGGTCTTATGGTTTATCATCAGTAAGTTCAAAACCCCATGTTTTTCCTTTTTCAGTTGCAGGTATGCCGCCTGTCATCCATACCGGTGCTTTGGCACCTTTTAAATAATAATCAAAAAACTGCTGTTCCCGGATCTGGATATCTTTTTTATTCTGGCGAAGTTCAAGATTATGGGCTTCATTGTTATAATTTAATAACCATGATGGTTTTCCGAGTCTTTTCAATCCGGTGAACATTTCTATCCCCTGGTACCATGGCACGGCCCCGTCAGCGTCATTAGACATGATCACCACGGGTGTACTCACTTTGGGAAGGGAGAATAACGGTGAATTTTCAATATACAATTCTGGTTTTTCCCATAAGCTTGCACCGATCCTGCTTTGTGTTTTTTCATACTGGAACTGGCGGTTTACGCCTGTTTCCCAGCGGATACCACCATAGGCAGAGGTCATATTAACTACCGGGGCACCTGCCCATGCTGCGGCATACATATTGGTTCTGGTGATCAGGAAAGCAACCTGATAGCCTCCCCAGCTCTGTCCCTGGATACCGATTTTGGTACCGTCTACCCAGCTGTTTTTCTTCAGTGATTCTACGCCTGAATTGATGAATTCTTCTGCAGATCTTCCGGGATAACCTTTTTCGTAGCTGATGTCAGGCGTAAATACCAGGTATCCGTTACTTACAAAATAAGAGATATTGAGTCTTGAGCGGGTAGGGGCCGGCGGAATATAATTGTATAAACCTTCTGAAAGTTTTTCATAGAAATAGACGATCATCGGATATTTCTTTGCCGGGTCGAAGTTCTCCGGTTTATATAAAATGCCTTCTGAGGGATATCCTTTTGGCGTTGTCCATTTTACCAGTTCTGCTGTGCCCCAGTTATAGGTTTGCTGCTGCGGATTGGTATTGCTGAGTTTAGTTTCAGTCTTCAGATCTGTAGATACATATACATTTGGTGATGAAGTGTAACTTCCTTTATCATAAATATAACGCTCGGCACCTTTGGCCTTTATCAAATTTGAAAACTTAAACTTAGCAATGACGGCAAGTTCAGGATTCTTACTGTCACCGGCATGTGTTCTGTAAAATCCGTTCTCTTTAGTATCGTTGTTAAAGGCAGAGAGCCAAATATCATCCTTCCGGGTAATAAAACGCGCTTCAGGGTCAACCTGTTCGTAGCGGAAAGTGATTTTGTTTTGTCTTCCGAAGCCATTAGTGATAGTTTTTGGTGCAGATTTCCCATCCGGGGAGAAGCTCCAGATGTCGTATCTGTCATAGATCAGCACTTGTTTATCTTCTTCTGTCCAGCCGGCAGTACCATATTCTGACGGATCATCAGGTACATCATTATCCTCGTCAGCAAATTTAACCTTACTGTCAGTATTGAGCACTGTTGTTTTTCCGGTAGCAATGGCATAAGTAGACCACAGGGAAGTTTTTTTGTCAAAGTAAAGGATGTAATTTCCGGCAGGGGAGGGCGAAGCATATCCGTCAAGACCGGAAATTATCTTTTTTCTTACACCTGTTTTTATATCTACGAGGTAATAATCACGGATAGGAGCGCCCGTCCATTGCGCTTGTACCCTGTTCCCGTAATCTGTCGAGGCAAGTACGAAGCTGGCGTCTCCTTCTTTCACGATGGTGGCTTCAGGCAGTTTGATATCTGTCAGCGGGACGATCTTAGGGTCACTGCTAAAGATATCAATTACAGTGAGGTAATTTCTTTTTGATTCTTTATCTGCATTTTTTAGTTGCATCGGCTGCAGATAATCGTCTTTATACCCCCAAACGTCTACTTTGGCGTTCTCGAAGTCGACCAGTGTAGTATCTTTTGCTTTTTTCAGGGGTGCAATGCCGAAGAATAACTTTGTTCCCTCTTTGCTGAAAGTGAGTTTTCCGTCTCCGCTTACTGTCCATTTAGCGGGGAGTCCGTCAATTTCATTGTCAACCAAAACCTGTGCGGTATCTAGTGTCAGCGAGTTGTAGTAAATGCTATAATCCTTGATTTCTGCTTTTTCAGGGCTGTTTTCACCCAGGAAAGCAACCTGTTCGCCATCTTCATCAAAAATAAAGCCTTTGTAATTGCCTTTGGCATACACTAAAGTTTTTACGGTGCCTTTTTCCGTGTTAAAGATAAATACACCAGCTTTTGCGGTATTGTCCTTTTTCGATCCGGGAGATGTGAAGATCAGCTGCTTGCCGCTTTTGCTGATGTCATAGTCTGTTACGTATTTGAAAGTTCTGTCAATGCCGGTCAGCAGGTTTCTCAGGACAAGGTCAGAACCCTCTTTAGTATCTTTTTTGGGCTCATCCGGCTTAGCCTTTTTGGTAGTGTCTGCCAGCGGCTCTTTCTGGTAAACGAGAAAGTCACCTGCATTTTCGGGTATTTTAAAAGATTTCACACGTGGGACCTTTGTGATGGCGCCTGTGGTAAGGTTGATAAAGCCCAGTGAATCCTTCAGCATTTCTTCGGGTTTTTTCTTTTTGATTCTTTCCATCCGGGTGGTGGCAAACTGGGGCTGGATCTGGAATGCTGCGTATTTTGAATCTGCGCTGAATTTAAGCAGTGTGCCTCTGGGCACTGTGATTTTAGTTGTTGTACTGAGGTTACTCAGGTAAAGTTTGGTATCTCCTTCCTGCGGTACAATAGTATATCCTGCCCATTGTCCGTTGGCAGACAATTGTTTAACACCAACGCTCTCCCAGGAGTCATAAACCGTATGGTTAAGCGGTTTTTTCTGGGCAAAGACAGTCGCTGCAAAGAATAGGAGGATAATAGTGAACTTTTTATGCATGGTATGAGTGTAAATTTAGATTGTAATATTATTCAGGCTTAAAAATTGCGAATTTTTATTAACAAATCCTATTTGTATATCAAATTTTACATTTTTTGAGCCGGATGCATCACAAAAAAAACCGCCCTATCGTTAGATAAGACGGTTCTTAATCAAAAAGGAATAATTATTTATTCTTTTTCTCCTGTGTTTTTACCTGTTGCTGCTGACGCATATAATCGTCCAGGCGTGTCTGGAATTTAGACTTTTTCTTTTGTTCTTCAGGTTTTTTCTTGTTTTCCTTCAGGATATTATGAATTTTCTCGTCGTTAACCATTGATTTGATCAGGAACTGCTGTCCGAAGGTCATCATGTTGGCCAGGAAATAATAATAGTTCAGTCCGGCCGGGTACTTGTTCAGTACACCAAGGAATACGATCGGCATAATATAACCGATATATTTCATTTGTCCTGTTGCGCCTGATACCTGGTTATTAAAATAAGTGTAGATCAGTGTAGAGATGGTCATCAGTACACACATTAAGCTCAGGTGGTCACCAATAAACGGCACTGTAAATCCAAATTTGATGAAATCATCGTAAGTAGAAAGGTCATGCATCCACAGGAAGCTCTGTCCCCTTAATTCGAATAAATTCGGGAAGAAGAAGAAGAAAGCCATTACGATAGGCAACTGAAGCAGCATTGGCAAACATCCGCCCAATGGATTGACACCTACCTGTTTATACAGCTTAAGGTATTCCTGCTGAAGCAGGGTGGCATTGTCTTCACCCACTTTGGCTTTGATCTCATCCATTTCTGGTTTCAGTATTCTCATTTTAGCCATGGAGATGTATGACTTGTAAGTCAGTGGTGACAGCACAAGCTTTAAGGCAATGGTGAGCACCAAAATGATCAGGCCATAGTTCCATCCAAAACCTTCAAGGAAGTTGAACACTGGTAATACTACAAACCTGTTGATGTATTTCAGCGGCCAGTAGCCCATTTCTACCAGTTTTTCCAGTTCCTGTCCCTGTGCTTTTAAAACTTTAAACTGGTTGGTTCCGAAATAGAACTTCATTTTATAGTTTTGTGCAGCAAGCTGGTTGAACGGAAGGTTTACGTTAGCTGTATAACCTTTTACCTCACCTGGGGTAGTTAATATCTTTACATTCACATTTGCTTTTACAAATGGATCAGCAGGGATCAGCACAGCTGAGAAGAAATGCTGTTTGAAGGCTATCCATTCGATCTTGGCTTTGTTCAGCTCCTGGCTTTCATCTTTTGCAAAACTCAGGTGGTCTGGATTCTGGTCAACGTATTTATAATATGGTGCTGAATACTGCTGCTCTGCCTGTAATGATTTTTCCTGCTGCAGCAGTACAGTTTCCCAGTTCAGTGCAATGCTGTCCCTCTGGATCACCTGGTTCATACCATTCAGGTTGATGTTGAAAGAAACGTCATGTGCATCGGCGGCATTTAATCCATAAACAAATTCAATGTATTTATCCGCGCTGTAATTTGCGCGCATCACCATTGAGTTGCTGGTTTGGGTGGCTGTAAAATAAAGATCATTTGTCCTGATCAGTTTTCCGCCAATGTTCAGGCTTAGTCCGAACTTATTGTCGTCACCGTTAAAAAGCACTACAGGTTTACCTATGTAACTTTTTTCACCTTTGATCTCTACCGATTCAATTTTACCACCTTTATTGCTGAAAGTTAATTTCAGGGCACTGTTTTCAAGTACGCTGGTTGTAGCCGTACCTGATATATTTGCACCAAAAGGGCCTTTCAATGCAAGTGAATCAACTACTGGAGCAGCCGCAGGCAGGTCAGCCGGAGCTGGTTTAACACCAGCTTTCATTGCAGAATCAAGTGAGATCCGCTCGCGCTCTTTCTTCATTTCAGCCTCACTGGGCTTGAAAAAGTAGAATGAACCTGCCAAAACGATCATGATCAGGAATAATCCTGTGAATGTATTTCTATCCATTATTGTTATTTAAACGCGTATTAGTTTGTTTTTTTCTTCGCATACTCCATCGCAGCGGCGACAAATTTAACAAAAAGTGGGTGAGGATTAGCAACTGTTGACTTTAATTCGGGATGAAATTGTCCACCAACGAAAAACGGGTGGTTTTTAAGCTCGATAATTTCTACCAGCTTACTGTCCGGATTAATACCTGAAGCAATCATTCCCGCTTCTTCATATTGTTTTAAATAGGCATTGTTAAATTCATAACGATGTCTGTGACGTTCGTTGATATGCGCTTTTCCATAAGCATTGTAAGCTTTGGTGCCCTTCTTAAGGTCGCATGGATAAGAGCCCAGGCGCATGGTGCCACCTTTGCTGGTCACCGTTTTCTGGTCTTCCATCATATTGATTACGGGGTCAACGGTTTCCACATCAATTTCTGTAGTATTCGCTGTTTTTAGTCCCAGTACATTACGTCCGTATTCGATCACTGCACATTGCATACCCAGGCAGATCCCGAAAAAGGGAACTTCGTTTTCGCGAACGTAACGGATAGAATCGATTTTTCCTTCTATACCGCGGCTTCCGAACCCCGGTGCCACCAGTACGCCATCCAGATGGGCCAGTTTTTCAGCAGCATTGTCAGGGTAGATCTCTTCAGAATGGATATATTCAATTTTTACTTTACATTCATTTTTGGCGCCTGCGTGGATGAAGGATTCAATAATGGATTTATAGGCATCAGGTAATTCCACGTATTTACCTATCAATCCGATTGTTACGTCGGCAGTAGGGTTTTTAAGACGGCCCAGGAAGTCTTTCCAGCTTTCCATATCCGGCTCATTCTTCTGCGGCAGTTTAAGTTTGCTCAGTACGGTTTTATCTAACTGCTCCTTCATCATCAGCAGGGGTACTGAATAGATGGAAGAGGCATCCATAGACTCAATTACCGCATTCACGTTTACATTACAGAACAGGGCTATCTTTTTACGGATATCCATATTGATGTGGTGTTCTGTACGGCATACCAGGATATCTGGCTGAATACCGTATTCCAGCAGCATTTTAACTGAGTGTTGTGTAGGTTTTGTTTTCAGTTCACCGGCAGCGGCAAGATAAGGAACAAGGGTAAGGTGGATCACAATTGCGTTGTTGGCACCGGCTTCCCATTTGAATTGTCTTACTGCCTCAACAAAAGGAAGTGATTCAATGTCACCCACGGTTCCTCCAAGTTCGGTGATCACGATATCAAATTCTCCTGTATCGCCCAGGATGCGCATGTTGCGTTTAATCTCATCAGTAATGTGCGGAACAACCTGTACAGTTTTACCAAGGTATTCGCCCTGGCGTTCTTTGTTGATCACGTTCTGATAGATCCTTCCGGTAGTAATGTTGTTTGCCTGTGAAGTAGGCACATTTAGAAAGCGTTCATAGTGGCCCAGATCAAGGTCTGTCTCTGCACCGTCTTCTGTTACGTAACATTCGCCATGCTCATATGGATTTAACGTTCCGGGATCAATGTTAATATAAGGATCGAATTTCTGGATGGTTACCCGGTAACCTCTTGCTTGTAAAAGTTTGGCTAATGAAGCGGAGATGATGCCCTTCCCTAGTGAGGAAGTAACACCGCCCGTAACAAAAATATACTTAGTCATGTTTGTGAGTTTGTGAAATAAGAGTAGTTTTTATGGCTCTCTTATTGTTTTTGTACGGGATACAAAGCTACAGAAATATTGTCAGAATTCACTCAAATATTCGAATTTGAATATTTTTCAGGAAGACCGGAACTGGCTGTAAACAAAAAAGACCTGGTAAGATACCGGGCCTTTTTTAATTTTATATTTGGTTAGAATATGCTTGATTGATCAAATGTTAAAGGTGTAGACCGTAACACTAAGGTAAATCTAATGTTATTTTTATAATATTGTATATGTATTGCGAAAAAAAACATATTATTTTTATAATCGACTGATAATCAATGATAAAAATTGAGGTCGTGACACATGTTTTATTGTTTTTGAATCAAATTTTACATTAATCAGATACTCCTTATAATTGTATAATTGACGCTTATTACGCCTTCTTAGTGTTTTATGTACACTAAGTGTTTTATTTACTTACAGCATTCGTAATAGGTTTTCACTTTCCCTTCGGCGGCAGACCATGCTATATATACATTGCTCTCCTTACCCAAACGGTATTTGAAACCATTCACTCCTGAACGTTTTAATTCTGCAAAAAAACTTTTGTCAGTGGTATTTTTATCGGGCAGTTCATTTTCGGTAACTGCGGGTTCAAGAAAATTCTCTTCATCAAGAAAAAGAGCCAGCTCATCCTGCATAAATTGCACCTGTTTTTTCTCTTTTCCTAAATCCACATTGTCCTTATAGTTGTCTAAAAGGGCGGTTGCTTTTAATGTTTTTGTATAGATAGGTTTGCCTGAGGCTGGGGTAATGGTAAAGACCAGCTCCATGTTCTTCGGCCGTTCGCCGTTGAGCACAATTTTAAAGGTATCCAGTTTGGTGGTGTCACTGAACGAGCGCAGCATCACCTTCGTCCTGGATGCAGGAGGGATCTTACTGGCCTTTTCCTGGTGACAGGCTGTCAGAAATAAACAAATAAGTAAGGCTGAACAGGTATATCTCATGAATAAGGCAATTTAATGCCTAAGATAGATAATTAATTGCCCTTCATCTTCATGATTTTTTCAAGATCTTCAGGGGTATCTACAGCAACCGACTCCATATCAGTGATCCGGGTTTGGATCTCATATCCGTTTTCTATCCAGCGCAGCTGTTCAAGGCTTTCCGCAAGTTCCAGAGAAGAGGGCTTTAGCCTGGTGATCTGCAGCAGTGTCTCAGCAGTATATCCATAAATCCCTATGTGCTTGTAAAACTGGTGTGCCTGCAGCCAGTTTTCCTGTTCAATATTCCTCAGAAAGGGGATGGTATGCCTGCTAAAATAAATTGCCTGCTGAAGGTGGTTGAGCACCACCTTAGGTATATTATGATTAAACAACTCGTCCTTATCCTTTATTTTTTTGACCAGTGTGGCCAGTTTCACTGCAGGATCAGCAAAGCAGGAGCTCAGGAGGTCTATCTGAACCGGGTCAATATAGGGCTCGTCACCCTGGATATTGATGATGACTTCAAAACCCGGCAACTGCTCTGCCACTTCAGCACAACGGTCTGTACCACTCTGATGATCAGACCTGGTCAGTGCGTATTCTCCGCCAAAACGTTTCACCTCGGTGATGATCCGCTGGTCATCGGTAGCGATCACCACCCTGTCAAGGCTGGAAGAGCTGCATGCCTGTTCGTAAACGCGCTGGATCATGCTTTTACCCGCAATATCTATCAGGGGTTTACCCGGAAAGCGGGTAGATGCATACCGGGCAGGGATGATTCCAAGCTTTGCCATCCTAAAAAAGTCCGTTTATTTCTGCTTCTATGGATTGGATCACTATGCCCAGGTCTTCCGGGTTATTGGTGAAATCCAGTTTATCCTTGTCCAGGATCAGCAGTTTGCCCAGCTTGTAACCTTTGATCCAGGCTTCATATTTTTCATTGAGCTTGGACAGGTAATCCAGGCGGATGCCCGCTTCATACTCGCGTCCCCTGCGCTGGATGTTATCTACCAGGGTAGGAACGGAGGCGCGAAGGTATACCAGCAGGTCCGGCGGTTTGATGAATGAAGTAATATTGTCAAAGATATCCTGGTAGTTCTTGTGGTCCCTGGTAGTCATTAAACCCATTTCATGCAGGTTTTCTGCAAAGATATGGGCATCTTCATAAATGGTCCTGTCCTGGATCACGTTCCTCTGGTTTTTTTCGATATCAACAATTTGCTGAAAACGGCTGTTCAGGAAGTAGATCTGCAGGTTAAAACTCCAGCGTTTCATATCGCTGTAAAAGTCTTCCAGGTACGGATTGTTGTCTACAGCTTCATATAAAGCTTCCCAACCATAATTTTTTGCCAGCAAACTTGTTAAAGTTGTTTTACCGGCACCTATATTTCCAACTATTGCTATATGCATACGATTTTTGTGATGAGCTTAAGGTAGTGATTTTTAATTATTGATCGTTTAAAAAGGTTTGAAACCTATCAGCTCCCGGACTTCCTTTATTGTTTTTCTGGCACTTTCACGTGCTTTTTCAGCACCATGATTGGCTACTTTACGCAAATAATCATCGTCTTTTGAGATCTCCTCAATACGTTCCCGGATGGGTGAGTTGAAAATGATCATGTCTTCGGCAAGCTGCTTTTTAAAGTCGCCATATCGGATAGCGCATTTATTATACAGGTCATTGAAATGGGCCAGTGTATCCTCTGAAGAAACGATCTTCATCAGGTCAAACAGGTTCTGGATGGCTTGCGGCTTAGGCTGGTTCTCTTCAGTTGGCCCCCCGTCTGAAACTGCTTTCAGTACTTTCTTACGGATCGCATCGGCCGGATCTGCCAGATAAATACAGTTGGCATCACCTTCAGATTTGCCCATTTTTCCCTTTCCGTCCAATCCCGGAACTTTGACCAGGTTGGCAGAATAGTTAAAGGCAAATGCCTCAGGGAAATATTCATTATGGTATAGCCTGTTGAAACGGTTCCCGAAGGTACGTGTCATTTCAAGGTGTTGCTCCTGATCTTTTCCTACGGGTACTTTGGTTGCCTTATGGATGAGGATATCTGCCGCCATTAAAGACGGGTAGGTGAGCAGCCCCGCATTCACATTGTCAGGCTGCGAACGGATTTTATCTTTAAAGGAAGTGCTTCTTTCCAGCTCTCCCATATAGGCATTCATATTGAGATAGAGATAAAGTTCTGTGACTTCGGGTACGTCAGACTGTATATAAATAGTACTGGCTTCGGGATCTATGCCGCTGGCAAGATATTCAACCAAAACATTTTTTACGTTGCCATGCAGGTCTGCCGGCGTTGGATGCGTGGTCAGCGAATGAAAATCGGCAATGAAAAAATAACAATTATATTCATGCTGCATTTTCACAAAATTACTTACAGCACCAAAGTAATTGCCTAAATGTAATTTGCCTGTCGGACGAATACCGCTTACTACTGTTTCTTTCATTAGTGAAAATTTGTTTTTTTCAGGTGGTGTCTATTGTTTATTAATTGTCTTCAAGCTGCCTTCGGCGGTTATAGGTTATGCAGGTTTCATTGGTAATGTTTTTTGTGAAGCCTTATAAGGAATCAGGAGGCCGAAATTAAGAAAAAACCGTTACACAGACTTGCACTAATTGTCTTTTCTGTTTAAAATGTTTGGTGATGAGGTGAAAATGATTGTTTTTTCTAATTTTGATGTCAATGATACGTCTCTTAAAGCGACTGCACTATTTCTACTTCCTTTTGATCGTGCTGCTTTTTTTTGTGCTTTTTTATCCCTTTTATGCTATTGCCGCTAAAAGACCTGCCTGGTATGGGGCCTTAAACCGGCTGAGGGCATTGAACAGTTTGATCTGCAGCATCTTCACAGGAATATTCTTCAGGTTTACTTATGAGGAGCCGCTTGACCACAGCCGGCATTACATTTATTGCGGTAACCACAGCTCAAACCTGGATATCATGATCTTTTGCCTGCTGGCGAAAGGCCGCTTCAGCTTTATGGGGAAAGATGAGCTGCTGAAAAACCCGGTATTGAAAATATTCTTTAACACGATTGATATCGCGGTAAACAGGGACAGTAAAATGTCTTCATTCAGGGCATTTAAACGTGCAGGAGAGCAGTTGCGGCAGGGCAGAAGCCTGATCATCTTTCCTGAGGGAGGAATTAGCATGGGCAGGTACCCGCCGGTGATGACGCCGTTTAAAAACGGCCCCTTCAGGCTGGCCATAGAAACGAACACGCCCATTGTGCCGGTCAGCGTGACGGATGCCTGGGAAAAGTTATGGGACGATGGTGCCAGGTATGGGAGCAGGCCGGGAATTTGTGATATTTACGTCCATAAGCCTATTTTTACAGAAAATATGACCGCTGATAGTGCCGACAGCCTAAAAGACGCTATTTTTGATTTAATTAACAGTAAAGTCCTTAAAAAATGAACATAGATAAAGAGACGATTTATAAAGTTGCAGATCTGGCAAGAATTGAGATCGGGGCACATGAGGTAGAAGATCTGCAGGCGGACATGAATAAGATCCTGACTTTCATGGAAAAACTGAATGAGCTGGACACTACTGCCGTTGAGCCCCTGGTGTACATGAACGCTGAGGTGAACGTATGGAGAGAAGATGTCGTGATACAGGAACTTACAGTAGATGAGGGACTGAAAAATGCTGCGCTGCACAATGAAGAATTCTTCCTGGTTCCGAAAATACTGGATAAATAATTTCTTTTGTAACAATAGCAGGCAGGGTGCTGTCTAAACCGAAAGCATGTATTAGCTTTATTAGGTGTTAAATATATAGGCAAAAATGGAAAACCCGTTAATTAATATAAAGGAAATAGGCCGTAAATACGTGATTGGGACTGAGGTCATCCATGCACTCAAATCGGTTTCACTGGAAATCTTTAAAGGCGAGTTTGTGGCCCTGATGGGCCCCTCAGGGTCGGGTAAATCTACCCTGATGAACATCCTGGGATGCCTGGATACCCCTAATAAGGGCGACTATATCCTGAACGGGATCAATGTAAGCCAGATGTCTGACGATGCCCTTGCTGAAGTACGGAATAAAGAGATAGGGTTTGTTTTCCAGACCTTTAACCTGTTGCCCCGCTCAACCTCGCTTGATAATGTAGCCTTACCGCTGATCTATGCAGGGGCAAGCAAAAAGGACCGTGATGAGCGTGCAAAGCTGGCCCTGGAGAACGTAGGGCTGGGGAACAGGATTACCCATAAGCCAAACGAGCTTTCCGGAGGGCAGCGCCAGCGGGTGGCCGTTGCCAGGGCACTGATCAATAACCCCTCGATCATCCTTGCCGATGAGCCAACGGGTAACCTTGACACCAAGACGTCGATTGAGATCATGGGCCTGCTGGAAGAAATCCACAGTAAGGGGAATACAATCATCTTAGTTACCCATGAGGAAGATATTGCACAACATGCACACCGCATCGTAAGGATGCGCGATGGTTTGATTGAAAACGACTATCTGAATACGGATATCAAAACAGTTTCTCCGCGACTGACCAAATTAAAGGAAAGCGGAGACGATTTTGAGCAAATTGGTAAACATTAATGAAGATATACACAAAGACCGGGGATCAGGGCGAGACCTCACTTATTGGTGGGACAAGGGTGCCAAAATTCCATCTGCGTATAGAATGTTATGGCACGGTGGATGAATTGAATTCCTACATCGGACTGATCCAGTGTCAGGATATCAATACACACGCACAGCGGATACTGAAAGAAATTCAGGACCGTTTATTTACCATCGGCTCCTCACTGGCGGCAGATCCGGAGAAATCGCGAATGAAAATACCAGATCTGCACGGGGCTGATATCACCCTGCTGGAAGAAGAAATGGACCGCATGAATGATACTTTGCCGGAACTTAAACACTTTATTCTGCCGGGAGGAAACACCGTTGTTTCCTATTGTCATATTGCCAGATGTATTTGCCGCAGGGCAGAAAGACTAACAGTACAGCTGGCCGCAGAAAGCGATGTGGATAACCATGTAACAGTATATTTGAACCGCTTAAGTGATTATTTGTTTGTTTTAGCCAGAAAACTGGGTTTTGATGTGAATGCAGATGAAAACATCTGGTTACCAAGGTTATAAAAAGTGGAAAAAAAAGTTTGTTTTCATCAACTTTTTTAATATACTTTTGCAAATTAAATAAGAACAATAAAATAGTATAGAATATGTATTGGACATTAGAATTAGCATCGCATTTGGAGGACGCTCCATGGCCTGCAACAAAAGACGAATTGATTGATTATGGTATCAGATCTGGAGCACCTGTAGAGGTGATTGAAAACCTTCAGGCGTTGGAAGACGATGGAGAACCGTATGAAACGATTGAAGAGATTTGGCCGGATTACCCGACCAAGGATGACTTCTTCTTCAACGAAGATGAATATTAAAAACTTATAGTTAAAGGCCCCGGCAACGGGGCCTTCTTTTTTTTGGAACGATGATTGTTTACCAAATGTCAGGAGAGTGTCTTTAACTTTCCAACTCATTTAATTAACAACTTAATCTTAAAAATCTACAACTATGGGAAATTTACTTTATTTAATCGCAGTAGTATTGGTTATACTTTGGGTGATTGGTTTCGTCTTTCACGGCTTCGGTGAAGTGGGAGGTTTAATCCACGTCCTGCTGGTTATCGCAGTGATCGCAATCCTTCTGAAAGTAATCAATAGAGCTGCTTAATCATAAATGCAGGGCTTCTGGGAAATCAGAGGCCCTTGTTTTTTAACAGGAAAGAGGCCAGCTCCAGGTCCTGTGCATAAGTGATCTTTATATTGCTCCTTTCGCCGGTTAACAGATGAATGCTGAACCCGGCACGTTCGGCTACCGAAGCATCGTCCGTAAATTCATTCCTGTAGGGCTGCAGATAAGCCTCTTTCAGCTGTTCTGTAAGAAAGGTCTGGGGGGTCTGGATCAGGAAGAGCTCATCCCTGTTCAGGGCCGCAGAATCCCGGCCATCTTTTTTCATTCTTACCGAATCTACAGGCTGTATCGCTGCAATAGCGTTCCCTTTCTGCAGTGCCATCTCATAGGAAGCCTGGATAAGCGATGTGCTCACCAGCGGGCGTACTGCATCATGTACCGCCACAACTCCCTGCTCACTGACAACCTCTAATCCATTTTTTACGGAATCAAATCTCTCCTGTCCTCCCGGGATAACCCGGTGCGGTATAGTGAAATGGTGAAAACCGCAGAGTTCATCCCAAAACTGGTGCTGATCTGCATGAAGAACCAGGATAATTTCAGGATTCAGTACACATTTGTGGAATGCCTCGATCGTGTGCATAAGGATAGGCTTTCCATCCAGCTCCAAAAACTGTTTGGCAAGGGCCTGGTTCATCCTGTTTCCTTTACCTCCCGCAACAATAATCGCGTAATACTTCATATTTAGTGCTGAGAATTGATCAGGCTATCATGGGCTGACAGTACACTGTATACCTCATGGGAGCCCGATCACCATTTAAAAAAATATATTCTAAAAAAAATAGGAGAGACCAAAAGATCCTCCTATTATTTTTATTGGTTTTGTGTATTCAATTAGATGATCAGCATAGCATCACCGTAACTGTAGAAGCGGTATTTTTCTTTCAATGCAACTTCATAAGCATGTCTTACGTAGTCGTAACCACCGAAAGCACTTACCATCATCAGCAAAGTAGATTCAGGAGTGTGGAAATTGGTGATCATCGAGTTTGCGATGCTGAAGTCATATGGAGGGAAAATGAATTTGCTGGTCCAGTCATTAGCTGGCTTCAGCATTTTTCCTGAAGACACGGCTGATTCAATTGCACGCATTGAAGTAGTACCTACGGCACAAATGCGTTTTTTATTTTCAAGTGCCTTATTTACAATGTCGGCTTCTTTTTCTTCAATAATGAACTGCTCTGAATCCATTTTGTGTTTGGTCAGATCTTCCACCTCAACAGACCTGAAAGTACCTAAACCAACATGCAGGGTAACTTCTGCAAAATTAATTCCTTTCAGTTCCAGGCGTTTCATCAGTTCACGGCTAAAGTGCATACCTGCAGTTGGAGCAGCAACAGCGCCTTCATGTTTCGCGAAAATAGTCTGGTAACGCTCTTTATCCATCGCGGTAGCTTTACGCTTAATATACTTTGGAAGAGGGGTTTCCCCTAAAATTTCAATGTTCTTCCTGAATTCTTCATCGGTACCATCAAACAGGAAACGGATTGTACGTCCTCTTGAGGTGGTATTGTCTACAACTTCTGCAACTAAAAGGTCATCATCTCCGAAGTAAAGCTTGTTGCCTACACGGATCTTACGCGCCGGGTCTACAAGTACATCCCATAAACGCAGTTCTTTATTCAGTTCACGTAGTAAAAATACTTCAATGGTGGCACCTGTTTTCTCTTTGTTCCCATATAAACGGGCAGGGAAAACTTTGGTGTTATTCAATATCATGACATCCTGATCATCAAAATATTCCAAAATATCTTTAAATATTTTATGTTCAATTTTACCAGTGTCTTTATGTAGAACCATTAAACGGGCTTCGTCCCTTTGTTCTGAAGGATTATTGGCAACTAATGATTCAGGTAAATTAAACTTAAATTGAGATAACTTCATGTTTTTTATAAAATAATTGAGGGCGCAAATTTACAAAATTTAAAATAAACATTGTGTATACTGAAATTTTATTTGTAATAAATGTGTATTTTATATTGATAGATTTTTCGGTATTGAATTGCCCGCATCAGTAACAGTACAGGATAGGATTGTGTTTTTTTTGTGTTTTGTTTTATTTTAAACCGGCCCTGAAATAACTTTCAGAAGGTGTTGGGACGGCGTTGGTTTGGCTGCAACCGAACCAACGCCGTCCCAACGCTTTACCAACACCGTCTCAACCCAGTTCCAACATACAGCAATACCTAAACATGTCTCGTCCTGTCCTATACTGATATTAGTGTACAGTAAGAAAGTAAATTACTGATTTGTGTTTACTATGATTTTTTGTTTTACTAGCTGGTGTATACTACCTTTTACAATGATAGTTTTTATTACTGATTTGTGT
>Ga0247730_1000214_pt1 | contig 54294 bp, 41 predicted proteins | sample UWRJL073202C2_FD_180959 | JGI IMG/M metagenome (GOLD analysis project Ga0247730, IMG submission 180959) | Plant litter microbial communities from Arlington Agricultural Research Station in Wisconsin, United States - UWRJ-L073-202C-2 | ecosystem: Environmental > Terrestrial > Plant litter >... | reverse complement strand
GAAGTGTATAGCGTCAATCCGTTGGAAAGACCCGTAGATGAAGACGGATATGTGTTGGACAACATCATGATGAAAGAATGGCAAGCCGCCTAAGCCCGTACTGGTAGGTGGGAAGTTTTGTATTCACCTAAAAATTAACTTATGCCAAGCACATTTTACAGAGGTACAAGTAGTACCTATAAAGGGGTATATCTCTAGGAAGACAGAAAGGGCACCAAAATTTTTAGGGGTAAAATCTGTGGTGTAATATCACAGGATCTAACCAGTGAGCGTGATGCAGGTATTTGGGTTGACAAAACCTTGATCCGTTTTGGTAAGGAGCCTATTAACGTTTTAAAAAGAATTTAAATTATGGGAAACAAAGTAGGAATATATCACCTTTTTGAAGGGTGTGACAAGGCACGTGTAAAGTTCTTTGAGTGGTGCAAAAACAACGACGAATTTTGTGATTACGATCTGGAAAGATTAGAAATAGACCTCGGAATACCCGTCATAAACAATACAGAACGTTATTTCCATTTCCACAAATATAATGTGGTGGACTTTCTTGAAGGTGAAGGATTATGGTTTGACTTTGTACGGGATACGATGCAAGACGGGAGTTTGTTTGTATTTGATAACTCAAACTTACCGACATATATTTTTCGTTCAGAGGGTGGACGAAGCAAGGCTTTTGAAAAAGGCGTAAAAGAATGCATGCTACTACTCGAACAAAGGCTATAAAAGGCAGGCAAATATATCACCTACACGATATTACAATTGAAGATAAATTATACTATCTGGAAGTAAGTGATAAAGACGAAGGACAATTTTCACAAAACTTTAACGGTGTACCGATATATTACATACTGGTAAGTAACGTATCTTTGTCAAAGGTACAATTCAGGAAAAAATTCATGGGGCCGCTGAAAGAGTGTGGTTACGAAATAATGGAAAAATATGGAAGATAAAAGAATAGAATTTGAAACGGCCAAACTAGCAAAAGAAAAAGGTCTTTGTGACTACTTTGAGTACGGCACTGAATATGTACCAGCTTTTTATTCTGAAAACGAAGTAGACTATGAAGAAACTGAATTTCAACAAGAAGATTGTGTGATTCTGGACAGATATCTTAGGACAACACAAAGTCTTTTGGCTAAGTGGTTGAGAGATTATCATAACATTGAAATCTTCGTGTTACCCGTATTAAGTGAAGACTCTGAAATCCTTAAATACAGTTACACTATCTACAGAACCAACAGGGAAGTTCCTGAAAACTATGAGGTATACATGGATAACGATACCTACGAGGAAGCCTTGGAAATTGCACTTGCGGAGGGCTTAAAATTAATTAAATTATGAAAGATAAAAACCAGGAGTACATACTGTGCAGTGCCGTTTGGTATGACAAAATAGACTTTGGCAAAGAAGAGCCTTTACGGATGCGAGGCATCTCTCCTTACAACGTTGACCGTGGAATCGTCTTCTGCGGATGGCGGCATGCAAACTGCATCTATCAAGCCGTAGCGATGACAGGGCTACCGAGCTACAAGATGGGTGAAGTTGAACAAGGTTTTCTCACCAACAAAAATCGTTTCGTTGATCGCAAAGAAGGTGGAAAGATAGCTTTTGCGGCAGGTCAGACAGATGAATTAAAATCTTACCTATTCAGTGAAGATTTATGGTAACCGATTTTGAATGGTATAGGAACCAAATAAAAATAGAACCCTATCCAAAACGTGAACCGGGAGGACAGAGTTGTGGCATAGTAAATTATGGTGTCACACTATACTGTCCCCATACAAATTTTAGTGTATCTTTGCAGGCTTACAGAAGTCAAATAAAGAATTGGGAACTCTGTATGCAGTTGTATGAATTATATTTGAGTGAGGTATGTTAAGATTGTGTCATAAATTTGGTAATCTTAAAAAGACTTTTTATATTTGTGCCGTTGTAAAGTTACGGTTACATCGAATTTAAACGAAAATATTTATTATAAACCCACAGTTAGTAGGAGGCCGTAACCCTTTGAACGCTGTGGGTTTTTTGTTGAAGTTATGGGATCAGAGCAGTTTAAAGATTATCACAAATTAAAGTTTTCAGGAATTTATTCAATTCTCGCGCCAAACGGGCGAATCTACATTGGAAAAGCGGTAAATATCTATAATAGATGGAGATATCACCGTTCTTCCGCATCAAAAAGACAACCTAAACTTTTTAACTCTTTTCAAAAATATGGTGTTGATAATCATATTTTTAAAGTTGAAAAAGGGTGTCCTATGGAAGAACTTAATGTTTGGGAAAGGTTTTACCAAGACAAGTATGATGTCTTAAACAGGGAGAAGGGTCTAAATTGTGTCTTAACACCTTCAGATGAACTAACACCAGAATGTTCTGATGAAACTAGGCAAAAATTAAGTGAGAGTTTAAAAAGGGCTTATACAACTGGTAAAAGAAAAAGTAATAAAGGTTATACCCCCACTGAGGAAACCCGTAGAAGAATTTCTGAGGCTCACACTGGAAGGAAACGTCCGAAAGAGATGGGTGAAAAGATTGCTTTAAAGAAAGCTAAAACTTACTATTTGGTGAACCCCCTTGGAGAAAAAGTAAAGATATTTAATTTGAGTAAATATTGTCGTGACAATCAATTAGATAAGTCACGTATGGAGAAAGTTTTGGTAGGCAAAACGTCTCATCATAAAGGGTGGACCTTAGACTCAGGACAAGAATTAAAACCTTTTAATTTTCCCTCCTATTCTTTTATAAGCCCCACCGGTGAAATTTTTGAAAAAATATCTAATATCTGTGAATTTGCAAGAACACATAATATTGATAGGAGTGGTATACAGAGAGTTTCAATAGGGCAACTTGAATCCTCCTATGGTTGGAGACTGTACCCCTTAAAAGAAAAGATAATTCCGTTAGATTGTACATTAATTGATCCTACTGGGGTTATACATAAAGTGTATGAGGTTAAACAATTTTTAAAAGAACATGGTTTAAATATTATAGGGTATTGTCGGCTGAGACGAGGTGCTGCAACTTATTACAAAGGTTGGAAACTCTACAAAGAAGAAAAGCCAGAAGGAAATTAATCTTTCTGGCTTTTTGTTATTTATTATATAGTTCGGGTAAACTTTCTCTATTTCCCCACACCCAGTTTTTGGTTGTCTCGTCTAGATCCGATATTTGGTTAATCCTTCTCAGCGGAGTACCTTTTCTGAATTTTTCCCAAACCTCTTCTCTATATGTGTCGCTGCCCACACTTAGTATTGCTTGTCCAAGAGCTACCTGGTCTTCTAAGACCGATAAGGAAACTACGGGATTATTCAAGTTTTCCATCATCGTGTGGTAAAGTCCTACCGGATTTGAAGATTTTATTTCTCCATACAGTCTGTAGGACAACAATCTCCCTGCATCTTCCAAAACCGGGTCGTCATCGTCGTCGGCACCCTTCAAAGCAAGCACGAGCACTAAGGCTGCCAAGTACCCCGCAGTTTCCAACCCAAATCGTTTCAGGTTTTTTTGGATACTTTTTGGTTCACTGTTTTTCCAGGTTTCCCAGAACTCTTTGGCATTACCCCTGTTCATTATCACGCCCTGTATAAATCTTAGGCCCGTTTTCATGTATCCTTCCTCCCATCTTCCTGAGCTAAAATTATACCCTTTCCCCTTAAGCATTTTTGTTAACCCAGTGATTAACCACGTCTTATGTTGCAAAACCATGTTTCCCAAGGCATCGCGTTGCAAAGTTACCCTGTCGTTATCCGATATGGTGCCATCAAGTCTTTGGTTGTTCTGTATGGCTTTTGCGGATATCATGCTCACCTTGTCCCTAAATGTATTATCTATACCCGTCTGATCCATTCCCACGCCAAAGTTATCTATGAACAACTGTGAAGGATTTATTGTCCTGTTTTCCACTACCATCAATTCAAAGAAAGTGGGTTTCTGTGTCCAGGAGGCTTTTATGGCCGTGGTGTCTTTTATATCAGATACTTTTTGGTTGACCTCGAATTCCTCGAATGTCATAAGCCTGCTTTTGCCGTTTTCAAGTTGGATAAGCCTGTGTTCTGCTATGGTTGCGTATAAGGCAGGGGCAATAGTCAAGAGGTTGGACACCTCATCCATCTTGTATGCATACTCCGAAGCAAGCCTCCCCGCCCTTGTCGAGGAGGATTCGTTATACCTTTTTTCTAATCCACGGAGTCCAAAGGCTTCCATGAGTATTCCAAGGCGCGAGTTTGAGTCAAGTTTTCCGTCCTGCAATACATATTTAGGGATATCGCCCAACATCTTCGAGGCTACCTTGGCCGAGTCAGCCGACCAGGCATCTCCCACCAAAGACGTTAACAAAGTGTTGTAGGCTCCCGAAGCTGCACTTGTCGCAGCGACGAATGGGTTGACCGCAAGATTCAGATACACAGACAATTGTCGTAATTTTCCTAAAGCTCTGGTCATATCGACGGTATGTCCAAATACGTCCATCTCCATACGTCTGTGCTGTTTCTTACCCAGAAAAGCGTATTCTATCCAATCCTTGGCCTTCTTATACGTCTCTGAGGTCTGTCCCTGCTTGATAATTCTTTTGTTACCCCTTAAAATACTGGTGTCCGAAAAGTCTTGTTCCCCTATCTTACTTAGGATGGCCTGTGCCGTACCCGCAAGTTCTACCCTTACCTTGTATTCGTTTGCTTTGTTGAAGTCGAACAGAAGGGCCGTAATTGTGTTTTGTGTAATCGCATTTGGGTCGGGAAGATTTTGCCTGAAGAAAATAGGGGGTATCATGATTCCCATGCCATCCGCTTTTGCCTCATAGACCTCGCCATGAAGTTTTTCATCCTGGCGTTCAAAGAAGACGTCCCCCACGGCATCACGAATCGCGGACTTAGTTCCTGCTATGGTTTTTGTACCGGTAGCCTTCTCCCAACTGGTCGAACTTTGTTGGATTGCCTTGTAGCCGTTGTAATTTCCGCCATAGAGATTATCTGACTGTCTCTTTACTTTAAAATATTCCTGCAAAAACTCAAATTTGTTTTGGTTCTGTCTTGGTGTCATCTGGGTAACATCTTCGGCATTTTCCCAATCTTCGGAAGTAAGCCCAAATTCGTCAAGCCATTTCTGGTTTCTATAGATATATTGGCCGTTCTCCTGAAAATTCCAATTCGGCTGCCTGAATCCAAGTACTTTTTTGAATCCTTTATTTCCGGTGGCGCGACTTTCCGCCAAATCTGTCCAGGCAAAACTTGGTTGAATATTTATGTATCTTAAAGATGGGTACTCATTGAGGAACCTATTTCTGTCTTCCAAGAATTTAGTTTGTGCCTGTGATTCCGTTATGGAAGGGTTGGACTTCCGATAGTACTTTGTTATCCTGTCTTGGATTTTTTGGTTGTTCAAGGAAGACTGTAAAGACTCGTCTGATAACCCTGTGTCAAGTAGATGGTAAAACTCCATGTCAATATTACCCAATTCCATTTCTGCCAGAATTAAGTTTGTCTGTGGTGGTGCCCATCTTTTATAGTAACCGGATACACGTTTTTTGGCATAGTTTACTGTGAGTACCTTTATCCTATCTTGTATATTATCGGTATCACGGATTAATCCGCCATCGAAGGCTTCCTCTATGATTGTCTCATAATTTTCATTGTACGCTATACTGTCGGTGGCACTAAGCCTTAAATACCTGTTAAACTCGTTTACGTCATTGACACTTCTTTTGGACATGTTTTCCATGGCAAACTGGAGTTCCTCTTTCCCACTCATGATTAAGTCATTTTCGTAAGCCCTGTTAAGTCCCATCTCCATTTCAACAGTACTCTCCTCTGTTTCATACTCAATGTTAAGAGAACGTTTTATATCCCTTATTTCCGACTCGTTATCCCTAAAGGCAGCCTTTATGGTTTCGGTCATGTCTTGGGCATTTATTTGGGTAGCGTCTTTGTTGCTTCTGTAAGATTTTAATATTTCCGATTGGGTTATCTGTAACTGGTTCAACCGGGCCAGACTATCCTGCATAGACTTTTTCTTTGGACCCTCGGGCATACCGTCAACCTGTTTCTGGGCTGTTTCGTAATATGTCGTCCCTAATATGGCCGTTGAATAAAAGGTATCCGAAAATCCTATCCTACCGTTATCTATACTAAACCTGAATTTTTCTTGGGGAGTGGTTTTTGAATTTAAGGTTTCAAAGAATATGTCTGAAGCTGATTTTGTCCCCGCGTTAAGGTACTCTCTTCTACTAAGAAGGTTAAGGTTAAACTGATCCAAAACATATCTTGTTTCGTCGTCCAAATCTTCTTTTGAACTTATATCGTCAACCACTATAAAATTACCGTTATACCCCTCCAAAATTTTATTGAAGTCTTCCGTTCCATATAGTGGCATGGCCTCTTTTTGTTTTTGTGAAAGGTTTGCGTATTTTGCCACTTTTAACCCGTCACGAATCATACCGTTTTGGTCTATTGGGGCCCGTTTGTTTTGTAGGCGGGTGTTTTCGTCCTCCAAGATTATTCTGTCCTCTTCTGACATCACGGACAAGTCTACTGGCATATTATCCTCCCTATATGCAGCGTTTATCTCGTTTATGGCACGTCGCTCGTTTGCAATGTGGGCTATTGTTTGGGGAGAAACTCCTGCTTCAGTATACTTGTCTTCTTTTTTGTTTCTGTCCTCTTCCGTGTTATAATTCCCCCGCTCGTTCCTGTAAAACTCTTTATCCATCATGTCGTCAAACATGGCTGATTCGTCGGCTGTTTTTAATAATTCCTTTGCAGAACTCTTCTCCAAAAGTTTTTCTACCTCGCTTACCTCTTTTTCTTGTATGCGGGCAATTATTTCGGTAGCCCTCTTTTTCTCGCGCTTATCGTATAAATTCATATTTACCGCAGATTCTAGGTAGCCGGTAAATTTACCTTCTTCATCTTTTTCCAGAATGGATGCTTGCATCTTTGAATCAATCCATTTCTTTTCCGTAGCCTTGTCCAAAAACTCGTTTACAACTTTAGAAGACCTTAACGTTGTTTCTGTCCTCAATTTTATACCCTGTTTTGCCAAAAGGCTTAGGTAAGGGTTTGAAGATTCCGACATCATTCCCAACATACTGGCTACAACGTTTATGTCGCGCATGGTGGCGTTAAAGGCGTCCCTGAACATTTGTTCCTCCTCTGCTGTCATACCCCTATCCTGAACTTCCTTATTTATAAGGCTGTTGAATAGTTCGTCAAACACGATTGTCATTTTAGGGGACATGCCATTACTCACGGAGTATAAGTTTTTTACCCTCTTATCTAATTCTATGGCAGCCCTTTTAAGTGTTGTGTCTTCCTGCATTACCTTTAATGCTTCCTCAAAACTTGGTGCCCTGTTAGAAATCAAGTCTCTTATACCTAAATATCTTACGTGGTCAATTGCGGATAGTTGCCCTTTATCGACTTTTTGTTGTAATATTCTTAGTTGGGTTTCAAATTTTTTAGTGAACTCGTTTATTCTGTCCAATCGTTGCTTGCCACTCATAATACCGGGTACACTCTCTACTGAAAGTCCTCTGGCTTTACCTTGTTTCAAGGCCCTTCCTAAGACGTTTATTTCTTCGGCAGTCTGGGCTAAGATGTCATCAATTCCCCTCTCCCCCTTCAAACTAAAAAACGTACCTCTGCCCAAATCCCCGCCGAACTCCGCAAAGTTACCGCCCAAGACGTCCGCCGACAATCCCTCCACGAGCCTGTCGAACATACGTCTGTGGGAAGGTTTGAAGATTGATCGGATATACTCGACGAACCTGTTCCACAAAGTGCTCATGGAGTCGGAGTTGAGTCCCCTCTGTGCTATCCTACGGGCTAAAATCTTGCCTAAAATCTCTTTTCTTACGGCGTCCTCAAGTTCCAAAGGATCAGAATATTGCTCGCTATATTTTTGTCTGTAAATCTGGGCCCATTGTGCGTATTCGGGGTGGTCTATCACTTCCGACAAGGCTGCGGCTATGGAATTCTGGTCCGCGTAGGCGGCGATTGCCAGGTGGGACACTTCTTCCGTTATTACGTCGGTTGCGTCAACCCCTTCGGCTATTGCCAGTACCCTGTTGTCAAGGTCTACCAATCCCTGCACCGAGGGGTCGTATCCGTGTCTTGTGGAGGAGCCTTTGTTGTAGTCTTCCATTGACATTACGGAAATTCCAAGTGACTGTAGGAAGCTTTGTAGCCTTCGTGCATAATTTTGTTCCGAGGCGGTGGTTACGGCGTTCGGACTGTTTAATGTGGCGGTAAGGAAGTTGCTCGACACTGCCAAAAGTTGGGCTTTGTTGGTGATGTTCTTTTGGTCCATCAGTCCTTCTATTTCCGAAATGTGTACTACCTGTGTGCTACCATCCGATTTTTCTGCCGTTACAAAATCCGGGTTGGAAGCTATTTCTATGGTACCGTCTTGGTTTACCTTGGCGGCGATGCCTGTCTGGGCCTGAAAATCTTCCTGGAATAATCTTGCCGTTCCCCGTCTGTCTGGCACGTAGGCGCCTTTTCCCTGAAAACGTGTGATTCCATCCTGTCCCAATACACGCTCGGGTGATAACAGACCACTTCTAATTCCGTCCGTGATGCCTTGGGCCCTTTCGCTTGAATTGGTCTGGAAATGGGCAAGTTTTATGAACTCGCCGTTTTTGGGATTTATGATACCCATCTCAACCATACCCAAGGCTTCACCGGATATGAGACCCGCTTCCAAGGTTTCCTGCGGCAACACGTTACCGTACTTGTAGTAGATACGCGGCTCGCCTGAATCCATATAAGTATTTGCACCATCGTTTACTCCTTCACTTACACCATCAAACATTTGTTGGATTTCGGGGGAGTACAGGTTTGAGTAAATTTGGTTTGACATGTCCGCCTCTCCCAGATAGGGAGTGGAGTGTATTTTATAAAATGCGAGAGACGGCTGACCGTTTGGTGCCGTCACTTTCGTAATCAATCCTTCGCTGTTTCTTTGTATGCTACAAGCCATTAGTTTTGTATTGTGTTTGTTCGTAAGCACTCTCCTTAGTTACATAAATCTGATTTTCATCAAAATAATAATCTAAATCTACCCACCTACTACCACTCCCTAATTTTACTCCTTTAGGTAATTTATATTTACCAATATATTGTGCGGGATAGCGAGGTAATTTTTCTTCCCTCGTTGCCTTGAATGGCCTTAATCCAAAACCGTTGACAAAAACATATAGCTTTTGTTCTGTTTTTAATTTCAGGTATTTTTCTCCTTCATCGGAACAAGCCATTTTAATAAAATCATGGATTGGCATACCTTTGATATCCAAATTTTCCATGAATTCTTTTAACTTTTTTAATTCTGTTTCCATTGTGTTTTTCTGTTGTGTTTCCAGCTTCTGTACTTCCTATAGTTACTGTTAAAGCTGAGATAGTAATCGTCGTCCCACCTTCCTTCTAAAAGGTATTGAAAATAGATGTTGTACTCCCTGTTTTTAGTCGAATTTTTAGCTTTTTGCCTGTTTAATCTGTGTGTGCTCATTTTGTTGTAGATTTAACTACAACGCATCAAATTGTTTTTTCATTTACTTTAAGTCTAAATTTGTTTTATCCTTGTGGCAAGGAATACACAATGTCTGAAAATTATCTAATGTACATCCACCCCCACCTTTATGTACTGGTATGATATGGTCCGCATGCCATTCGTTTTCTTTGCAAAGTAGTCCACACATCCTACATATTTTATTTTCACGCAAGGATAGAAAGTATCTAATTATTTTAGTATTCCCTTTTATTATAGACAATTCTGTATAACCTGCATGGGCATGTGTTGGATTGGACCATTTCCTTTGTCTCCCTGTTAAAACCTCTCCGCATCCACAAGCGCACAATCCTTCTATGGAGGGAAACTTGTCCTCCATTCCATAGTTATTTTGGAATCTCTTGAAATTATCTATTTTAGGGTGTATGACTATCAAAACGATTTATTTTTCCAATCCTGTAATTTTTCTAGTTCTGATTTTTCTCGATATCCAACTACTTTTTTGCACTCTCCCGAACAAAAACAAATTTCGTTTACACATCCCCTTAAAATAGGTACCTGATGTTTTCAGGCTGGTGAATATTAATATCTCTTTCATATTTCATAATTATCTTAATTTAATGCCCATGCTTGGATCAACCCTTGTGTATTTTGTGGCTTGGTTATATTTTGATAAGCCTTCCTGCATTCTCTCCCTCGATTACTTCTAGCCATTCGTTAAATGTCAATTTAACTGTGGACTTATTGAGCTTGTTAATAATGTCCAAGGTAATTACATAACTTCCGTTGGGTACTTGTATGGTAGTCATTTCTTCTTCGTTCTTATTTCTTAAAGATATACTCTTAAAATTAAACATAACCTCTTCTAATTCCATTATATCTTTACTTACTGGAGGGTACGGGTAATCTGGTAATTTTATATCTTCCATTAAATAGTTATTTCTAAATCGTTTCTTTTCAACATATTTTTAAATTTGAGATAAGACTCCTTTAACCTCTCTATTTCTTCTTTGCTGACTTTCTTAGGATTATTCATATTGTATATAAACCGTTCAACGTCTTTACCTGTTAGTATTGGTGTTTCTTTAATTAATCGTGCCATACATGTTTATAAATTGTGGACTACATTTTGGACAAGGACAACTCAAACAATGTGGTTCGTTTTGTGGTAGTCCGTCGTGTAGGCAAGGTATTTGGTTACCTATGGATTGATTGTAGGGATTGGACAGATATCCTCCTAATTGTGGTTGCATATTGTTTATAGTCCTGTTACATTCAATCAACATAGTGGACAACTCTTTTTTGGATAGTTTCATGTACATTTCCAATTTTTGTTCGTCGGTCATCTGCACTACCTGTAAAAAATTTATCTGACTTTCCATTTCAATTCTAATTTCTGCAAACTTAACTAATTTATTCCATATCTATAATGAAATTATCATTAAAGTTTTGTTAAATTATATATTATTGTGCAAATCCAGAATCTTGTCCACGCTTAACCTGTTTATGAGTATCAACGATCCAACCTTGGAATTTGTGACGTCAAGGTTTGCCATGGAGTAGCCGTCTACACGTTCTATCCTGTTTGCTATGCGTCCATCCTTGAATAATTTTTTGTTGCCCAAGACAAAGTATTTGAATTGTAGTTTACCTACCGTTATCACTTCCCCGTTCAGGATGTTTTCCCTTACCCCTATGTAATCCTTGCCCTTAAAACGGAATATCGGATGCAGGACCGTGGAATGTGTGGGGCTTGCCGTGAAAAGGCTCCAATCGAATATGGCTTTTGATATGTGGGCGTTGGACCATACCTTTACTATTTCCTTTTCATCCACCGGCCTTCCGCAGGATTTTCCTTCTTTGGATTCTTCGTGGCAATCTTCGTTATGTCCTGCAATCATCGTACTGATCTTTTATTTGGTCTTCTTGGGTAGCCGTATATTTACGCTCTATAACTATGTTGTTTTCGGCGGCGATCTGAAAGTCTTGTGGTTTTTGTAAGTTCAATCCCGTCATCATTTCAATGGCGGCGGCTTGGGAGTAATCTCTTAAAGTCATTTTTTTTACTTGGGCCGAAGTATAGTTAGACAATCCCAAGGAATTTTTTATGGCATCAAAAAATTGATCTAGCCATGCGGCGAACCTTCCCCTGAAATTATCCCTCAACCTAACTCCCTCGTCGGCTATCGCCCTAACTAAGGCTTCTTCTCCTAATTGCGATTCCTTGTAGTTGGGATTATTTTTTACTTCTTCCTCATATATGCTGCCCCTAACCAAATCAAGACCTTTTTGCCTTAATTCGGGTGAGAGATTTTTTATGTAAAGGTGGGCGTACTCATGTAGAAATGTCTTATCCAAATCTTTGTTTGACATTTCTTCTAAATCCACATAGACATCATTTTCGGGTGTAGTAAATCCGTAGACCGTTCCATTGGGGGTCTTTAGAAAGTTGTAATTTGCCAAATCTCGTGTACCTAACCACTGTTTCATTGTTAGGTCATAGTATCTTTGAAAATTCTCTGGCTTAATCTCGTCAAAAGTCTCCCATACCAAATCCTCGTCTATGTTTGTTTCATATACACTATAAAGTCCTATTGGGAGTTTTGACTCTTGAAGTGTATTTTTTCTAGCTCGTTGTTCACCATCGTTTGCAAGATATATTCCGTATGCAACCCCGGAAGCTTCGTCAATTCTTTTCTCTCCTGTGGGGTAAGTCTGAGGTACAATTCTTGATGAAATATCTCCAAACTTTCCGGATATTTGACTGAGAACTCTTCCAGGAGTTGTTCCGTTACTACGTGAAGCATTTGTATCGAAGATGTGTTGAGCTTCGTGCATAATTGTGAGAGCCACGTAGTTTCGGAGATATCCTGTCTCAGCTTGTCTTCCAATGTCGTTATAACGAAAAGTAATGCTGTTAACCTTTGCCCCATCAATGTCAAGGGTGGTTGAGATATTGTTCGTAAGTGGTATTGTGACATATTCAAAATTTATTTTTGTGTTGCTAAAATCTATCCCTGGTTGCAATTCTTGTAAGGCTGTCACATCTAGGAAGTCTTCTACGGGAATTCCCATAGTTCCCTCCATAAAGTCTCTCTTGATATCATATTGTGACGCCTTTAATTTGACTTTTGGACCTATCTGTATATTATTTTCATCTATTATAAAGTTTACATTGCTTGATCCTTTGGTGCTTAAATACTCCCTTAACTCTTCTTGAGTGGTGAACACATTTTGGGCCAAGCCGTTTTCAGAAAGTCTGTCAATTACTTCTTGTGTAATGATCCTTCCGTTAATTTCAGGTGCCACTTCTGTCGTAGACATCTTGATGTCCTCTCCCACAACTTTAGCTTCATACTCCATAGGGGTCTGAATTATGCCTGCATAGCTTTTCAGGATACTCCTTGCTTCCCTCGTATTGGTGGAGAAGTCAAGGTTTGCGTCAAAATATACGTTATCGGTATTTACATTTACCTTGCGGAATAAAGAGTTTCCGTCCAAATCTTCCACCACTTTCCTGAACAGGGTGCCGTTCACGTTTGCGTAAGTCGTTCCCACGTTCTTTGCTATGATGTTTTCCGCGTCGTGGACCATGAACGTGCCTTCGGGCATTTCCTTGGCTTTGGAAGGGTCGTTTACCATCTCTATGCCCTCGTTCACTTCCGTTTGTGGCAGGGCAAGGTTTTTTATGTAGCCTTCTTTTTTTAGGGCGGCGTAGTTTCTTAATTCCTGCTCGAACCTCATTCCCGTGATGTCGGGTAAGGTAAGCGAGTTAAGGTTTATGTCGCCGTCGCCTATGCTGAAGTATTTTAGGGTCTTGTCGTATAAATCACTGTTCTTCTGCTTTTCCTCTAGTATGAATCTGTAGAAATCCCCCACAAAATCTGTCGTAAGGTAACCTGTATTTTCAACGGGTGGGGGAGTCATCTTTTCTTGTAACCTTGCATGCCTGAAGGCTACCTGCGCCAAAGATATTTTCTCCTGGTTCTCTGCACTTGAAACGCGGAAACCTACGTCCCTCGTGTTTATGAAGTTTTTTATTCCCTCCAAAATTTGTCCTTCGCTTGGAGAACCTTCCGCAATATACCCCACAGGGATTCCCAAAATACCTTCCCTGTACTGCTGTGAAAGGTAATTGTAGGTTTCGTCTACGTTGATGTCTACGGCATGGTACAGATTATCCCCCACCTTTACCATTTCCGATAGGCTGAATACCTCGTCAGGTGAGATACCGGATTCAAAATATCGTATATCGCGGTTCGCGTATATGGGGTCGATCTCCATTACCACGCTTGGGCTGGCAGGTTCCACGAAGCTATCTTTCAAGGTCGCGAATGTTTGGATGCTTTCCAAAGTCGGTACGGCTATCATGTCCTCTGCGGCATGGAGGATGTTTATTACGGTATCCCTGTCGGTGATTTCTGATATACCTATTGCATCCACGTTATACTTCATAAGGGTTTTTTCCACCCCCTCCAAAACTCGGCCTACACGATCAAGGTTTGCTTCCCACACGGTCGGGGATATGTCTTCCAAAACTTCCACGTCGGAGTATAGTTCGATGGGGTCCACGCCTGCCATCAAGACGTTTTTCAAGGTGTTGGCGGTGGAAACGTTTTGCGTGGTGAAGGAAGTACCGTCAAAGAATACTTTCGGTATGGCTCTGAGCGTCCTTGCCTTCTCGTAAATTCTGGCTCTTATCCCTACGTCCGTTATACCTGAATAATCGGAATTGTTGAAAGTCAGGTCATAATCCGTGTCTGTGGGTCCCTCCGAGTTTCGTACCAAATATTCCACCAGATCATCTTCGGAAACCGTTTTATAAGTCCCCATTATGGTCTTTTCCCCCATGGGGTTCTTTATCCTTACCGTAGGTTTGTTTGGTACGGAGTACTGTTCGGTCAGTACATTTGAATTGTTCAGCTTGTCTAGGAAGCCTTTTATTTCTGCCACGGGTAAGCTGTCAATTTCGTCCATTGAATACACACCACTTTTAAACAGACGGTTGGCATCCACTTCAAAAATGCCGTTGGGTTTGAAAAGCCTGTTCATCTCTTTGGTGAAATCATCAAGGGATGACATCCCCATTGTGGACATAAGGGTGGTGACTTGGTTCAAATCCGTTTCGCTTAAGACGGGACTTTCAACGGTCGGGTATTCCGTGGCGAAGCGAAGCACGTCTTCCATGGAGGATTCACTATCCGTTTTGCCCACCACCTCAGAGTATTCGTCAGTGTAGGTAAGGCTCCAGGCTTCCAATGCGTCTTCCTGGTTACCGTAGTAGGTCAATAAATCTCCATACAAGACGGAAGGATTGCCGTTCTCGTCAAAGACACCTGCAACCCCTCCACTGTAGACTACTTTACATCCTGCGCTTATTCGCATACATCTCTTTTTAAGTTTGAAACCTTATGCAGGCTATCGCTTTTTGATTTTTCTTTTTTGCCATCGTTTTCCATGGTCACCTGAACACCCGACATATCAAATTTTATCTTTGGAGAGATAAACGGTCTTGACAAGTTGATGTTTATGGAAGCGTTGTTAAGAAGGATTTCCTGTAACGTCTTCTTTTTGTCTATGAAATCGTCCACGCTGCGAAGATAAACATTGTTTTGTATCTGTGCAACTTTCTGTTGAAAAAATTCAGGGCTCAGGTTATTGTTTTGCACCACCATGAAAGCGTTGCCAGGTATCTTTATATCTATGCCGGCCTGTGCCATTATGGGGTTAAGTTTATTGGCTTTTTCCGTGGGAGTAAGTTCACTGTTGAAAATGTCCGTCATCTGGGCTATATCCACCGGAACGGTCTCCTGTGCCACCCTGACAGGCCAAGCTATCCTACGCCCGCCCACGTTCAATACCACTATGGGTATTTTTTTGGACGTCTTGTTGTTAATCTGGCTTTGTATGAACGTCTGGTCAATCTTTGAAGCGTCGCCCCTGGCAAAGACTTTACCGTTCTGTATGTATCCCGTGTCCGATATGTTGTCAACCATTTCTGCCGTTATGGGTTTCGAGACCCTCAGCATCGTGCTACCGTCTCCCTGTAGGTTGAAGTTTGGATGGCCCATGTAGACTTTCTCCACTTTCAATACGGATTCGGCCTCAAAGGGTATTCCCGTTTCCACCAGATCGACCAATAAATCTATGTCGTTTGCGTATACGGCCCTGAAAGCCTCCAATTGTTTCAGTGCCTTGGCTTCACTCATTCCCACTTCCCTTAAACCTTTCATTACGGAAATGTTTCTTCCCTGTGGGTCGGTAACCATTATCTTTAGGCCCTTGTTTAGGCTGTCCTTTAATGTCTGGGATATTTTTCTGCCCGTTTTGGGGCTTCTGGAAAGTTTTTCCCTGATGCGTTCCTTCATCACGTTTACCCTGTCAAAGAGTTTTTCCGAGGCCCTGTCCCTTATTTCCCTGGTCTTACCTGACATCACGGTCTGTTGGAGCCTTGTTATGGTACCGTCGGTTCTCATGGTCTCGGCCAACATTACGGCAGTTTCTTCCTCTATCTCCTTTTCGGTAGGTTTTCTCCTTGCACCCGTTTCCTGTGCTACCCGTTGCAGTAAAGCTTGGTTCCATGGATCGTTGGGGTCTATGGCTATCCTCACCGATTGTCCGTTTCTTGTTTCGTATACGGCCCCGTCGTCCACCATGGCTTCCTGATACTCTTTTTCGTAATCCGACTCCATTGGTATGAAGAACTGTGAACCGTCCAAATTTGTTATGACGGTCGTCACGATGTTGTATCTGCTGCCTGCTTCGGTGGCGGCATTTGAGATATTTACCCTGCCTGCGGAATTTATGGACTCCACTGCGGCTTGGGGTAACATTATGGCCCTAGTCACGGGAACCATGTAGACACCTTCCAAGGACATGACGTTTATTCCTGATGAAAGGGATAGTTCTTCGGGGGAAATGTTTGACACCTGTGTATAGACAACTCCGTCAACTTCTTTCCTTATACTAGTCACGGCATTGAAGTTCAAGCCCGTGGTAAGGTTTTGTTGGTTGTTTTTGTCCACTGCGGCCAAATCCCTGTCCAACTGGGCCTCCGAAAATTCTTCCGTGGCCACCACGTTTTCTATGGGGGTCGTCTTCAGGGTGACCAACTGGGTTATCAGGTCGGAAAAACTGAAACCTCCCGTTTCTATACCCATTATCCACATCCAGTTGTCTATGTCGCGTCTGTACTGCTCCTTCAATATCTGCTCTTCGTCGGTCAGTGGTGTGTCGGAAGCTTCTTTTGTAAGGAGTGTCTGATACTTTCTGTAGGTCGGGCTATCCGTGAATTGAAACGGTTTTTCAAGTTCCGTTATCTCTTTTTCTATTTCGGCAATTTCTCCTTCAATCTCCTGCGTCCTAGCAGCCTTGTCAAATGTGGGCTGTTCGACAAAATCCGGAGCTTGTTCAATATTTGCCACTGTTTCTCCTTGGGCAGCCCTTTCATTTGGTCCAACTGCCGTTCCGTCATCCACTGTGACATTATTTCTTCCGTCTGCTTGTTCATTTCTTAAATTCTGTATTTCAAATTCTAATTGCGATACGTAAGGTTCATCTACTGTCTCCCTTTGTAGTTCTTCCTGTAAGGCTTCCTCAAGAAGCTGTATGTTGTCAGTTATGAAATCTGTTTCATCAAAAATACTGTCAACCAAAGTCTCTTTTTCTTCTACTGAAAGTTCTGTCGTAGGTGGTTGAATTTGTGAAGTTATTTCTTCTTCGGTTGCTTCACCTTGTTGGGTAATTTCTTGTTCTTGGGGGTTTCCTTCTGAAATTCCTTGGCTATTTTGGGGTTGTTCGCCCACAGATATTTCTGCTGTGCTTTGCTGCGAAAGGGGCTCATCTGTACTTGATTTTAAAGTGTTTAACTCTTCGTTTAATGTATTTAACCTTTGTCTTAGTCCATTGATTTCATCCAATGCTTCCGCCGTAGGTTTGCTGGTCAACGAGTCAATTTGCATACCTATTTCGTTGATAAGCTTGGATAATGTTTCAACATTGGTGACTTCCCGGGCTTCCGTGGTTATTAATAAGTTTACTGTGTCACCTTTGATGTTGGGAGCCGTTATGGAAGTGTCGGTCATTGTACCTACTTCTTCTATGGCGGTCAGGTTTGTCACGTAATCCCTAGTCAAAACATCTACTGTACCCTGAACCCTTCCAGCGGCAAGGATTGTTCTCAAGACACTCTCAACCTTAAATTTCTCCCTCTCAGAAACTTCGGGGTTCGCTTTTATGTAATCGTTCACCAATTCATCCACACTGCCTACCGGCATTCCCAATCTGTTGAATATTTCCAACACCTGTGTCTCGTTTTCACGCAGTTCTTTTAGGAACTCTTCGGAAGGTGTGTATTCGGAGCCTAGTATCGAAGATAACAATCCTTTACCTTCGTTGGAACTGAAGTAGTTCGAGGACATCATTCTTCTTATGGTGTTCTCTCCTTCAAGCTGTGCTCCCACCATTATGTCAAACTGGTCTATTTTCCTGTTCAGTTCGGCAGCTTCTTTTGTCTTGCCTGCCTTGCCTAGGGCATCCACGTAAGCCCTTACGGAATTTACTTTTTCAAGGACCGTGTCAATGTTTTCAAAAGTGGGGTTGCCTTCCAATGACAGACCCGTGTTAAGGCTTTTTACCTGCTCGTTTAGGGAAGTCTCTATTACTTGCCTGTTTTTTTCAAGTTTGGCCATCTGCTGCGTGGCCACCACATATTTTTTGGAAAGTTCCTTGGCCCTTTGGGTTGAATCTTCGGTGGTGCCGGCTTTGGCCGTTTCTATCTGGGATTGGATGTTTACTATTTCTTCCTGTAACCTTGCCTGATTTTCCTTTTCTGTTTCCAATCGGGCCACGGATGCCTCCTGTGTGGTATTCATGTCGGCTATGAATTTCATGGCACTATAAAGGCCCGTTTCACCCACTACCGATTCAATATTTTCCGCTATGGCACCCGATTCTTGGGAAGAACGCTCCGCCATCATGAACGTGGCCGTCAAAGAATCCCCCAATTCAAGGTATTGACCTTTAGTCAGTTCTACCTTTGAAGGGATGCCCAAGTCTTCCACCAAATCCCTTGCCTTGGAGTAAGAATCGTAATCTTTCCTGAAATCTGTTTTTAGTTTTGCCTTGTAGGTCTCCATGTCTCCCTTAAAACCAATTTCCTGCATTTGGTCTTCGGATATGTCCAGGCTATCGACCATTGTGTCATAGTTGGCTTCCAGATCCGTGTAATCCATCAAAGACCTGTTGGCCATTATGTAGTTGTAACTTGAAACCGTATCTTGATACAGGGTTGCCTCCGTTCCGTCCTCTTGTGTATTCATTACGGAATTGGCACGGTTCATGTTTCTGAACGAGTTGTTGAACTTGTTGCTGGTCTCTATGGTGTTGGCTATATTTTTTCTGGTCTTGCCATAAGTTTCGGTATTACCTATGACACCCTCTATCCCGAAGTTTCCTCCGACGTTTCCTCCCAGGGCACCCACCAACATACCTATGCCTATCTCCTTCCACCCTTCCTTGGTGGCGTATTGTTCCTGTATTGCCTCACCAAGGCTTGACATAAACTGGAATGAACTGTCATCCTTATATTTTGAATCGGCATATTGTGTGCTGATCTTTGAAATCACGCCTTGTCCGCCTTCTTCTATTATACCTTCCGAAAGAGGTTTTCTTCCTATGTAGTAAGCATTTCCCAATACTTTCTGAAGTTTTGTCGGATTCAGTGCTGCCAAGGTGCCTTTTTCTCCCGTAGTTACGCCAAGTCCCAGTGCCTTGTTAAATTCCTTTGATAGGGGATTCTTGAAACCCGACAATCCAAAAGCCTTTCCAAACATGGCCGCGTTGGTTACGGACAAAAGGGCTGCATTTGAAAGGAACACGGCATCGGAGGATGCTTTTGCGCCTTCCATGTATTTACCCAATTCTTCCGTGGTGGGTATCCTGCCGTTTTCCGCGTAGAACTCGTTACCAAAATTTTCTACGTTATCGTGGAAATTATGTCTGGCTTCCATCCCCGCCTCAAAGAACGTGGTCTGTGCAACGAACCTTCCCGTGTTTATGAGCTCTCCCGCCGTCCTACCGTAACGTGCCCCTTCACGCAGGGCCGCCATTCCTAATTTTCTTGAATGGGCTTTGGTCAACGAAGCCCCTGCCCTCGCGCTCCATTTACCTATGCTTGCACCGACACTGTATCCGCCCGTAAAATATCCTAGGGCAGCTTCGGGTAAAAGGGCTCCCGCCACAAATGCCATACCGCCAGTGAAATCGTTTGCCCAAAAGTTTACCGTACCAAGATTTTCAAGAAAATTGTTTGACTGCTCCTCGGCATTATAATAATTGGGCAATTCCCTGTCCAAATCTTTCGCGTAATCGTCCAAGACGTTTGAAACGGAATTATCCCATAGCGAGCTCATCTTTCCATCCTTTACGGCAGAGTAGAGTCCATAGGTGAACATATTTATGCTGTCAGCCGCATATATTCCCGTTTTTGCCACGGATTTTGTGAGACCGTTTGCTATCTTGTCCCAAGAGGATTGTTCCTGTGCAAGCCTGTCCTCATTTCCGGTGGCCCCATAATAATCCTTGAATTTAGGGGTGGCAAGTCCTTCGTTGTTTACGTCATAAACGTCACCCATCCTGACATCGTAGTTGATGTCCTGCATGCGTGGTTCAAACGTGGGAAGGTTACCCAACCCTGCTATCTGAGAGTCAAAATTGGCTTGTGCAGCCGTCGATTCCTTTTTGGCTAGTATTTCGTTCTTTATCTGTCCTACGTTTTCTACCATGCGTCTATATAATTCCTGAGATAATTGGCAAACAGTTGTTCCTTGTTTCCCTGTAAATTATTGTAATACATCGCAACGTCTTCGTATTGCAATCTTTTTAGTTTTGTGTCCTGTACCGGTACCGTCAGACCGTCCGACAATTTTACCACTACCCCATAAGTGGACTGGTTATTGATTGGGGCCAGATTGAACTCTACCTGACCCGCCTTATAATCCGCTATCTTTTTGTCCACGTCAGCCTTTAGGGCGTTTCGTTGAGCTTCATTAAGGTTTGTTTTTCCTGTCAGGATACTTCGGCTCATGTTATCATAAAGGCTTGAGGCGGCATCCGAAACCTTTACGTTTGTTATGTCGCCGGCAGATCCTTTAAGGTAAGCCGATTTTCCCAAGGATAATATCTGTGGATTTGGTGATGTCACGTCCCAAGGCGTCTTTTCGGTGGGGGCCAGGTTTATGGTTTTTGGAAGTGTTGATACGGGTATGCTTACCTGCGTCTTTCCATCTTCCCCCAATAACGGCTCCTTAAAAGTTTTCGTGACGGTGTTTTTGTTTTCATCCTTCACGTTATCCTCGTAAACCTTGAAGACGTTAACCAGATTTGGATCCGAGTCCGATCTTTCTATGGAGAAGTCGCCTTTGTAAGTGGATGCCACGTTGGGTAATATTTTTTTTAACTGCTCCGCTTCAGCCCCGCCCGAAACTATTTTTATACCCCTCTTGCTTTGTACGGCTATATTGTCGACTATATTTTTTCTTGTTTCATCCAACAGCTTCTTATTTTCTTTGTGTACCAAGGTGGAGTTTACGTTGTCCCCAAAAATAGCACCTGAAGTCGATTCAAAAAAACTTTCTTTTCCTATTACGTTACCTATACTTCCTGTGGAATAATTAATAAATCTTGTAGAATTAAGGTTATCATACTCTCTAATCGGGGAGGAATATCCTGTACTTATGGCACTTGTATATGTGGGAGTTGTGTTGGCAGCTTTTGTTCCCAACAGATTTTTTGTTCGTTGCAAAAAACCTTGGTATAATGCTTTTTTGTCAAAATCTTGTAAGGATTCATCATTTACCAATAGTTGTTGTGACTGATAAGCTAATAATGTTCCTGCCTCTTCAGGCAACAATCTATCTTTACCTAAAATTTTTGCTTTTTTGAGAAGGTATTCATAATTACTTTTTGCTCCTTCTTTCTCCATACCAGGCATGGCTCCCGTAGTAAATTCATATTGACCGTTTCCTATGGGCTTATAATAGAAATTGCTTGTCTTTGAAGCGTTGTACTCTACTTCAGGTACGTTATACATTGATCCTATTGTTACGTCCAAAGATTTATCCAACGCCTCCCCGGCCAAGAAATCACTTGTGACCTTGGTCAAACCTCCCTCGCCCATCGCGGTATTCTTTAGCCTTAACAGGGAGGATATGGTCGAAGGGTTTACGGGAATTTCCTTATTACCTACCCTTATCGTGGAATTACCTCCGAAAGGATCTTCCGAAGTGGTCAAAGTGGTCATCAACTGGTTCATTTCCGAGTCCGTAAGCCCTTCCGGCACATAATTTCTCACGGAAGCCTGTGCATCAGTCCACTCCTTTGCGGCAGCCTCGAAAACCTGTTTGTCGCTTAGGTTTCCGTCTTCACCCGCGCCTCCCGTCCTTGCCACGTCTTGGATGACATTTGCCGTAGAGGTCGTGGTCGTGCCATCTGGATTTAGGCCCGAAAGCCTTTGCTCCCTCAATACATCCAACTGGAATTTTTGTTGGGATAGGGCAAATTCCTTTTCATTAAGTTCAAAAAGCTTTGTCTTGTATTGGACATCGTCTATCTGGGTATCCGTTACGTAAGGGGTAGTATAACTTAGGGCAAACAGGTCCTCATTGGTTTTGTTTGCATAGTATTGTGTGTAAAGGTTTTTGTAGGCAGCCTTGTCGGGCTCCGTTCCCCTCATGACGACATTTTCAAAACTGTTGTCGGATAAGGTCGACACACCCTTCTGGATTGATTCTTTTTCTGCCTGTAGACGGACTTTACTGCCTTGGGGTGTATTGGGGTCGGACATCAATTTATCTATGGCCGAAAGTCTTTCCTTGCCTCCGTTAAGTTTGTCGGTCCTGTAAGTTTCATAATCCACCCTAAACCTTTCGACTGCCTCTGGGTTATCACCGTTTCCATATTGGCCCCAAGCATTTATGCCAATCTGTCTGGATGCTTCCTGACCCCCAAACGCCTGTATGGCCTGCTGCAACCTTTGTTCATCCATGGTTCCGTTCATTGTGTTGATACGGTTAAAGTAGCCGGTTCCCTCTCCCGATTGGATATATTCCGCGTTTATGTTGTTATCTTTCAGATATTGGGTAAACTCTTTGCTTGTGTAGATCTTGTTTACGTCCACATATTTCACGAAACCTCCGTTACCTGAGTAAACATCACCGACCTTGTCGTTATTAAGGTAAGAATCCCAATTCTGTTTTTGGTACATAAAGTTTAGGTCACTATAGGTTCCGTCATTCTTTTCCCTTGCGGCCTTCCAAGTGGATTCTTCCCTTCTTCTTATGGCCGTCGAACTTACCGCGTTCAGTACCTTGTCATCCACTACTTCTTCCATTTTGCCTATAAGCTGTGTGGAAAGGTTGGGGTCGGACATATCATACTGGTTCGTGTATTTATTTACAATGGACAAAGTCTGGTCAAGGCGTTGGTTGATATAATCCTGATCCTGCTGCTTTGCCACGTCAAATACGGCAATCTGGTCTACGGCGTTCTGCAATCTTGCCACGTTAGTGTCATATTGTCCCTGTTTCATCATCAAAGACTTGAGTAACAAATCTTTGTTGGTGAATTTAAACGTTGAACCATTATAATTGTTCGCGATACTGACGCTACTTGCCATAAGCTATACCTATTTTTTGCTTTATATAATGCAAATTTAGGTTATAAAGACTTAACAACAAAAATAATAGGATTTTACACAACAAAGCGACAACCCATTACTGAATTGCCGCTTTCACAAAATTAATTTGATAAAACTGATTAACCAAATATTTAACTTAACTTTAAGTCGTTGCCTTTGTTGCCGTCTTTGGTTGGTTCGTCAAGGACACCGCCGACTGATATTCTGAGTTGGACCTGTACACGTAGGTATTTGTGAGCGGATCAAAATAGGTTCCCGTGGCTGTCGGGTCAATCGCGAATTTAGGGAAGAGATTGTTCATGGTATTCATGTACTGCTGCTCTTGAAAATTGTTAATCAGCACTTCCCTGTTGGCGTTGTACCAGTTACGTATGTCTTGGTCGGTTTTTGAAAGTCCCAACAATGCACGTTGCTCATAGTTCAACCTTGCGGCCTGGTTACCCGTGGTTTCCCTGTCGGACTGCCCTATGTTAAACATTTCAGCCTGTGCCTCAGCCTGTGCGTTATAGGTGTTTGCAGCCGTTATGGCCTGTCCTTCAGATTTCTGGTTCTGTGCTATGGCGGCGGCCATCACCGAAGCGGCCTGTGAAGGTGGTAGGTTCTGCACCTGCCCCGCTATAAATTGTAGGTTGTCGGAATTCTGTTTTAGGGTGTCCTCTATTCCGATTTTTATGGGATCAATCCTGCCCAGTTCGGAAGTGTAAAGACTCTCAGCCTGTAATGCCAACGGTGGTAAATACCTTTGGTCGGGCATCTGGAACATGCGGTTTCCTCTTGTCCTTGGGTCTGTTGGTGTTAGTCCGTTTTCGTTTACGGGTGTGCCTTGTGCTTCTTCGGCAGCTTTTTGTTCTGATGCTGGAGTACCAACAGGTGTATAGGTATCAATACCAAAGTCGGCGTTGTTGGGAATACCTTCGGAAAAGTTTTTAATGCGTTCCTTGGTAGCTTCCGATAATTCTACGTCAGAATTTTGTAGCTGTTTATAGGTGAATATGCCTTGGTCATTTAGTAACTCTTGTTCTTTAGGTGTGACAAGGTTTGTCCTTAATGAGAACCTGCCCGAAGTAAAGTTTCCCAACTTGGAGTCAAATTCCCTTGCATCCTTTCCCGTGGCAAAGGTTTCGTTTTCAAGATACTGTTGGGCTGTTTTTTTATCTTCCTCCCCAAACCTGTTGGTCTTGTCGTCAATTATATATTGGGCCGTGGAACGCATCTGCCCGTCCATGTCCTTCTGTAATTGGCTGTATAAAGTTTTCTCCTTGGGGTTTACGTTAGGCTTAAGTTTTACGGCTCCATCCTCTATGGTAAAATATTTCTTGTATTCTTCCTTGTTGAATATGAGGGGAAAGTTTTTGTACAGCTCGGTCAGTGCATCCTCGGCACTTGAAACGCTTCCGTAGCCTTGTGCAACTTCCGGTTGTAGTTTTGGCCTGTCCCTTTCTGAATTTACATTTTTATTTTTAGATATGGTGTAGATTCCTCCGGTGGGGCCTCCTGTTTCATAAACACGTTTTTTTATGTGTCCCCCGTCCTTCAGAAAATTATAGACCTCACGTTCGGTCTTGCCATATTTTGAAGCCTGTCCTTTTACGAAACCATAAGTACCCCCAAGTTCAAAAACCTCCTCTTGCGTAAGGTCAGAAGCTATGTCCGCGTTGTATGGGGCTTCTCCCTGTTGGGCTAACTGCTCTTCGGTCTCCATACCGTTGGACTGCTTTTGTGCCTGCTGTCTGTCAAACACCTTGGTGTAAAAATTGGACAACATATCCTGCAAAGGTTTTCTTGCCTCCTGATTCTTACGGTATTTTTCTGCCATGTAGGCATTGTTTACTTGGGAGGAGCCTTCGGACATAGATTTTTTTGTTACGTCGGCAATCTTTTCCAATATATCAAGTTCCTCCTGTAAGTTTTTATTATACCCTGTCTTACGGGCGTACTTATCTACCGCCTTGGAATAGGTATCCTTGGTGGTAAGGTTTTTAAGTCCATATTCTTTCTCCAACATTTTTATGTCGGCACGGGTCAAAGTCAAGTCCTTGGTGTTGGACAGGACTTCGGTCATATCGGGCAGGATAAGGTTCACCCCGCCGTTTTTATGGCTTTCCCCCAAAACTTTGGCAATACTGCCGTCAGGAAACCTTACCTGTTCACCATGTTCCAGCTCCGCATTGGGCTCCATTCCCTGTTTTGGATCCACCCCCGTAAGGAATGCGCCCGATACCACTTCGGGTATGGTTGGGGTGTAGCCTTGTTTTTTCTCTGATGTTGTCTGCCCCGTTCCGTTTGAAGTCCCACCCATCTGAAATATCCTTCCACCGTTCTCTCTGGTAACCACGTTATCTGTGGCAAGTTTCGTAAAATCCATTCCGGTATATCCCGTCAGGTATGATTGCTTGTCCCGTGACATAGAATTTGTCCTGAACAATGTGGGATTCTGTTTGTTATACTGGTCTTTATATCTGTTGTAATTCTGTATAAAATAGTCTTGGTCCACCCGTAAGGAATCGTTAGTCCTTACTATGTTCACCAAATCCTGTGGGGGTATACTGTACAAGGCGGGATTTTGAAAAAAGTTTGGATCCCTGTACCTTGCCCAATCTATGGGTTTCCTTGGATCGGGTTGCGATACCCCCCCTTCTTGGTATTTACTTACCATGGGTCTTAAAAATTAAGTTTAATAAACCTTCCGCCGTTTTTGAATGTTGTTACACCGCCCCTATTATCAGAGGATGTGTTCAACGTTTGTGATGCGGGGGTGTAATTTTGTTGTTGCTTCTGTTTTTGCATCCACTCCCAATATCTTTGTGTGGCGTTGGAATTTGACAGTCCCGACAAAAATCCCCTTGCACTTCCAAACAATGCCGCACCTGCCGCACCTGCTATACCCAGTCCTTGTGCCACTTTTCCTTCCGTAGTGGTAGGGTTTGCACCTACCTGTTGTCCCAAACTGTAAAGCTCGGTTTCCACGTCCGTGCCATAGGGGTTGAAAAGCTCCGCATACTGTGATATCTGGCTCAACGGGTCCGTAGGTGCTACCTCCGTTTCGGCGGGGATGGGCAGTCCCGTCATTTGGTCCATACTGTTTGCATCGCTTCCTCCCGCGTAAGTGGTCCCTAATCTCGTATATGCACTCTGTGTGTAGCCTGACGGCAATTGTTGTGCATTTGGGAAAGGGTTTGCGTTGGTGGCCTGCGATTGATCGGGATTTCCAAACCTGTAAGATTCGTTCAGGGGAAACAGTGCGTCCATAGGGTTTTGTGCAGGCTGGCCCGAATTCATGGAAGTTCCCGCCGACCCAAACTTAAAGTCCGCAAGTTCCTGGGCCTGTTGTGGGGTTCTGCCCTGTGCTATGAGCATATCTATGTAAATCTGTCTTTCGTTCATGTCGTTTATCCTGCGTTAAAAATGTTTAGGTTATAGTCCTGCAATTGAAATTCGGGATTGGGTAACTGTACAGTCCTGTTGCCCTGGTCCTGATATTTTTGTAGTGGGTCGTTATTTACGGTGGACAGATGGTTCTGGTACTGTGAGAGTATGGAAGCCTTGTATTCGTTTTCTGCTTTTGTTGCGTCGGCCAATGCTTTTCTGTCATCGTCCTGCTCCTCTTTCACCGTCTTGATTATTTCCTTTTCGGCCACCCTTGTGTCGATCGTAGCCCCCACATAATCCTTGTATGGTACGTAGGCTTTCTGTGCAGCTTCGTCCGTGTGTCCTTTATGACCTTCCAATTCGAGGAAAGGCGTGAAGTCACCTGGGTTGTTTCCAGTGTTTACCCACTCGTTGTAAGCCACAACTTTTGGTGCAACATCAAAATTGTCATACCTCTCCTTTACCTTGGACGTCCACTTGCTGTCCTTCCCTATATGGAAATGTGGTCCCGTTGCACCTGTTTTCTCCATCATTACGGGATCGGTTTCGTCTATTACCCCCAGACCGTATTTATTCAAAAGGCCCAATCCTTCCTTAGTGTTAAGTAAGTAATCGTAATCTACCGTGTGGATAGCCTTTACGTCAAATGCATCCCCTATATGGTGGTGGGAAGTGGTCTTACCTTTTGGTCTCGCCCCCGAAGTGATGTTAAACGTCCTGCCCGTCTTTTCATAATACTCGTCTATGAAGCCTTTTGTGTTTTGGCTTAAAGTGTTGTAGTAAGCATAGGACTCCTTGTCCATGTCCTTTATGCGGGGGTTAGGTCCGGGGCCTGTATTTGGTTTCGTTGCCATTAGCTGTAATTGCTCCTTTCAAAATCCGCTACCCTGAACATCATCCTGTATCTTGACTCCAAAGTGTTTTCCAACCTGTTCAGGAAGTAATCCCCCAACAACATGTCTTTCCTTGTGGCCCTATAGTCCAACGTGGGTGGGTTCAATGTTTTCAATACGTTAACATTGTCGTTCAACCAGATAGGCAAACCAGATTTTTCGTTCTTTACGATGTTCCAGAACTGGTTTATCTGCCACTTACCTTCATACTCGGTTTGGGTGATGTCTATGCTGTCACTATTGAACTTAGGATATTTGAGACTTAACCTTCTGTCATTATACTTGTTGAAAATTAGGTTAAGTTTTCCCGAGTTCTGGAAATTGTTGTAAATATACAATTTATCGAAACCTGTTCCAACTTTATCAGAAAAATCATATAAATTGGTATACTTTCTTGAGTCCAACCAGAAAGCCAAGGAGTTCATCTTACCCCTTTCAAAAATGCTTCCAGTAGAAAATTCCACGATGAAAGGATGTCTTTCCCCGTAAAACACTTGGTAGGAACTGACCAAAGGATAATGACTCCAAAGCCCATGCTTGGTATCCCCTAAAATATTAAGCCCCGTCTTGAAGTGGTCATCAAGGCTTATATAGTAGAAAGGATGGAAAGCATAATAGGATATCCAACTCTTCGTCAACGGACTATAAGCCACCGTCCAGTGTGCCTTGTCAAAGTAATCTGTGTCGGTCAAGGATATAGGAATCAATTCTTCGCCTTCCGTTATATAGAATCCATCTTCCTCGCTCCATTGTATGCCTAACCCCGATTTTGGTATGTAGTCCAACTTAGTCAGGAAAAGTCTTTTGGTACGGTCGTCCCATCCCATAGAAATTCCCAAACCATTGTAAGCATCATCAATTTTTACGTCAGGAAAATACTTTAAAAGTTTGAATGGCAGTTGCTCCTTGAACCATTTGTCCATGGAAAGGGATATTTCGTTCACACCTTTTCCGCCTGGCTGCATCTCAAATACCTTTCCCCTCATGGCGTCAACGCTGTAATGTCCGAATTCCGTGCTTATGGAAGCTTTATGCTGGGTGCCGTTGTAGCCTAATGTGGTCTTGTTGAAACTTAATGCCCTGTTGTTGAATATGCCCCCCAACCCTACACGCCTGTTGTTTTCGGTCAGCCTTTCCCTTAAGGGATCCACGGAGTTATATATCTCATATCCGTTGGTAAACCTTACCCATATTAGTTCGTTCTCTATTCCCCTTGCGTCTACGAGACTGCCGTACTCTTTATTGAATACGTGTACGTTACCCGGCCTGAAATTTAACCAGGGGCTTCTCGTTCGGGCCGAGGAACTGTCGTCCTGATCCGAGTATGCCAAGGCGTTGCTGTAATCGTTCTGTTTATCGGCAACAATCCTTGAAAAATTTATCGGCAACAACCTGTAAGCCCTTTTGTGTGGACGTGCCGAATATACACCGTTATAAAGGAAAAGGTGTTCCTTGCTCATGGGGACGTTTGTCTCCTGTGTATATTCTATGACGTCACCTACATTAGGGTAAAAATTTTCGAACAGTTCCCTTTTTGCGTAGCGGTTGTTACAATTATATTCGGATTCTACCAAAAAATAAGGGAATCCGTAGTACCCCACCAAGAATTTATACTCGTCCTTGACGTAGAATTGGTTTATGTCGCCATCTACCCAAGAATTTCCGTTCCACAGGGTATATTCACTTTTGTTTTCCGGTATCTGGAAATAACCCGCCAACATGTTATCGTCGGAAGTCTTGTAGTCAAGATAGCCCCTACTGTCCCTGTTACCATTGTTAAGGTTGAACTTGGAAGAGTATTTGTAAGGCGTCCCAGGTGGCAAGTTTATGGCTATGTCCGTAAAGAACGGCATCTTTATCTTGGGAGAAAACCTTGAAATGAAGGTATCACCACCAAATACTATGGAACACGTATTGTCCTCATCCAACCTGCCACAGTATCCCGTAGGTAACCAGTCCACGGAATTTATTGATCCATATTGGTTGGGTCTGTAACGCTTTAATGAAACATAAGGACTTGCAGCCTTATTCGTGTAGTCTCCCAATATACCCGTCTGTTTTGTGGGGATGTTGAATGCACTATTGTCGTAGCCTGCGTAACCTGTGACTGGTGTAAGTTTAAATGCCTCCCCCATCCTGACAAGCACGGAATTTTCACGTTTGTAATTGTTTACATATAATGTTTCACCTATCTTTTCATCCAAAACGGTCAATCTGCCAGATTTTATGTAATGGCTCAAAGACAATCCCCTTAGCTTGGAATTAGCTACGTCGTTTGGTTGGAAACTCTTGTATATCCCTTCGGCTATGCCATAGTAGGCAAAGTTCATGGGTGTACCAAAATTTTCAAATATGGTCAACCACTCATATTTATATTTACCTATCCTGTAAGGGGCCGTGAATGCTATGCCTATAACCGCCACCGCCGCCAAAACCGCCGCCACGATTACGGATATGCCGCCCGTACCGGCCAATACCAACACGTCGGATATGTTCATGAGTAGTTCAAAGGCAAATTCTGCCGCAGCAAGTCCCATGGCCAAATTTCTGGCCTTTTTGCCCAATAGTATCCACTCAACGTGATCTTCCACGTAGGAAAATTTATTCAGCGATACCCCGAATTGGTAGCCTTCCACTCCCATCTCATAAGGAAGGGAAGGGAAATTAAAACTCGTGTCGGGAGAATGGAAACTGAAGAAACTCATGTCCACCTTACCTCCCGCACCATTCAGGTTATCAATTGCCGATTGGTCGTTGAGGGGATAGTTAGGATAATAAGTCGTCGTATCCTCAAAACCTTCCCTTGATTTATCGTCATAAAAACGCATATCGTTTATCAGACCCTTTGCCACTATGCTTCTCTCGTTGGCCCTGTCGCCCCTGAATATTTCGTAACCCGTTATGCTATCCCTTTCCTCCTGTGTAAGTAGTCCGGATTTAACGGCTACATCAAGGAAAGTGTTTATTATGTCATTATCCAACATAAAACCTATCGGACGAATAAATGCATCGGTATCCTTAAGGTCATTGAAATTTGTGTCGGAAGCTTCCATGAACGGTATCACCGAACTGTCCGGATACTTGAAGTGCCTTATGGGCTGGTCCATGAAGTTGGCAGATGTACCAAGCACATAGTTACCTCCGGCAGTACCGGTCACGTAGTAATCTTCAAACTCATCCCTGTACTCCAAAGGTATATCGTCTATCCCTATAGTTAAAGTAGTGGAATCAAAAAGTTCAGGGTTACACGGATATTTAAGTTCGGATTGCCAATAGGAGAAAAGCCCGTATTGATCCGGTGCGGGATCACAATCCGTCACTTTTATCTTTATGTAGGTACAGGTGTATTCATATAACTGTCTTTTGGCGAATGTTATGCTGTCGTAAACTTTTATCGTCCTGAGCACCACTTCCCGTTTATATACGGCAAAACACCCGCACGGGGGTTGAAGGGTGTGTCCCTGACTTACCAAAGTGAACGTAGCGTTTAGGTCCCCCGTGAGATTGTTCCATTCCAAGGAATCATATTGCTCAAAATTCATGGCAATCGTAAGGACACCTCCACCAAATGCGGGAGTCATTCCTGCCAAAGATAAAGCCGCCGAGTTTACGGTAAAGAAATCGGAAGCCGTTGTGGTGGCGTCCGTATTGAATACGGCGGGGTAGTTAACACCTTCTATCACGACGTTACCCGTTCCCGAAGTCCCGCTGAAAGTTACCTGCACCACATAATTTGAATACATGGGCGAATCTATGGCTATGTAAACCATGGGAGACTGTCCCGGAAAATCCGCTATGGAAAAGTCAAAAAATTTCTGGGGGTCATTCGGCGTGGTCATGTCAGTGATTATCCTGCTGTAAACAGGCACTTCAACCAAATTGGGACATCCATAGAAAACGCTTACCCTGACGGAATTGTTTGTATTGTCGTCTGTCCTGACACATTCTATGGGACTAAGTTCAAATATAATCCTTTCCGAAGCTATGAACGACCCCTTGAACCAAGCGGCGTTATCGTGAAGAAAAGGAAAATATCCCGGTCCCGTTTGGCTCACGGGTATGGAAGTATCATAAAGGTCGGAAATAGGTCCAGTGGTGGACATATCGACAAGATGCCAACCCGGTCCACCTTGTCCAGGCAGGAAGTCAAAGGTCGATTCAGCCAATGAACATGTGGTGTTTGTTATGGGCGTCTTGAGCCAAACCGTACTTCCCGGTCCCAAAACCGTTTCCACCGGTACGTCATGCGTATCGGGTTCCACCAAAAATTCACAACTGTCCGCAGGTTGGACGGGATCATACTGATTCTGTGGTATGCTCACCTGCCCCACGGCTTCACCCAACACCGAAAGTATAACTATTTCTTCGGAAACCAGAACGGGGTCGGTACATGTATCACCTACGTCAACGGTACAATCCCCATACTGTGCATAGTCGGTATTGTCTATCGCGTCCGCTATATCAACCAAATCCGTGTTTGCGGGATCCTGTATGGTGGCGTAATTGGCAGGATCCAACACCCATTCCCCAATGGTCTGCTCAAAATCGAAAGGTATAACACCGGGTCCTACCGTTATCTCCGTTTCGGTTATACAGGTGTTGGAACTTTCAACCTCTATCGGTACACCATCGCCGGATGGGGAACCGGGGCACTCGCCTATGACCGTACCCGTGTTAAGATATTGCCAGACCTGTGTCCTTGGGTTATCGGAACATTCATCTATGTATTCGTCTATGGAAAGCTTGTTTGTATCGTCCGGCATCGTGGCTATTTCCGAATCCAAGGGGGGTCTTGGTATTATGGGAAACAATGCGCTTCTCCAACCTCCGTCAAACTGGAAAACTATGCCATAAGGGACCACCTCGTCACGCATGTAACCTTTATAGTTTGATACGCTTGAACCATCCCTGTATAACCTTTCCTTGGCAAGTACCGTTCCCCATCTGGCCGCAAAACCCATAAGGTTTACCACGGGTTGAAGGTTTATTTCCCTCCTTGCCGTTATGTCCCCCAGAAACATGTGTCCGTTTATGGTGGACATGATGCCGGAATTCATGTAGAACGGCCTTTGGTTCAGTATGTCAAACTCGTTTACCCTGTTGCTTGACTCAACCATATCGGAATTACTCTCTTCCACCTTGGACATTTCCGAAATGGTGAAACTGGTCTGGCTTATGGGGTAGACGGCGTAAGTCCTGTATTGGAAGTTCGGGTTGTTGCCCGACCTGAAAAATACGGTTACCTTATAATAATCGTAGTCCTGATCCAGATTTGACACTTCCACACGGATAGATTGGTTAGTGTAGGAATCCAACTGTGTTTGGTCCAATATGGTATTGTTCCTGTCAAATATGGATACCGGGTTTACGGCGGGGAAGTGGTCGGAAAGTTCCGTACCGTCAACGTCAGAATATGTTATGTCTATCTCGTATATACCCATACGAAGGTTGCCTCCTCCGTCTACGCTTTCTGCACGTAGGCATGGGAAGCCGTATTTATTGAATACGTCCAACTTGTCGCATTGCAAACATGTGGGCGTAATTTCACCAGAACAATCATCAACGTCCTGAACATAATTGTCCAGATCGTAAAGTTTTATGTATCTGTCAGGATTGTTTGCGTCATTCCAATAGATTTCCGTACCCAACGCCGAGTGCCTTATCTGGACGTCAAGTATGGGAAATTTCGTTGAAAAGTTAAGGCATCCCGTACAGGAAGGAGGATCGGTCAGTTCGCAGTAATCGGAAATTATCGTGGTATATTCACATAGGTCTTCCTGCAAAACATCTTCCAATGGCGTTTCTTCCACTGCAAAAGCATCACACTTGCAGAGCCTCTCCACCACTTGGTTTGGTTCAAAGTTTTCAGAGGCGGAAATGCTCCCTATCTCCGAACATCCCGTTAAAGGGTTGACCAGAAAGAAATATATTACGTTGTTGACGTTGTCATACTTATGTTTCAGAACGACAAAACCTTCCTTAAATCCCGAACATTTCAGGTTGGAAGGCTCATTCAGCAGAATATAATCCCCGTCACCGTGTTCATCCTGAATGTTTGCGTTGTAGGCAAAAGAATATTCGTTCTGCTGGAGTTCCGAAGGATGGGTGTGCCTGTTCATGCCTTTTCTAGGCATCCTTTTTTCTGATTTATTCATATTAGCGTCTCAGGCTGTTTCTGTCGAAGTATCTTCTGTTTTCCATCTGTATTTCCTTGGCCAATTGTTTAGGCTGCAAGGATTTCATCTTCAGTTCCGTGGAAGCATTATGCCTGTATTTATCCCTCTTCTGCATCCATAACGGTAAGAGTTGTCCCAATGCGGACTGCGCTTCCTTATTGACCATGAGCTTTTCGGACATTTCCGAAAGTAGTTCATATTCTATGAACCTCTCCATGTTCCCGTTTGGCGTGTCTATAAGTTCAAGCCCACCTTTTTCATCCATAAGGAAGCCTTTGTATTTTATGTATACGTCACCCTCGTTAAAGTTGGCATACATCATGTCCTGCATCACGCTCACTTCTTCCACGCAATCATTTCTTTTCAGGGCCAGACATTCGGCGGCACAGTCATTCTTTACGAATCCCCTTACCATCCTGATGTATTTTCCTTTTTCGTAGTTGCAGGTTACCTTATGGTTTTCCTTGTAGATAAGTTCCTTTTTATAGACCTTGGCTTCGTCCTGGGTGCAACAGTGGTCGCAAGAATCCCAAGTGGTCTTTAGTTCATGGATAAGGCTTAGGTACTGCGTGTCAAGGACGTTATGGATCTCGATGTTCTTGCCGTGTTTATCATAATTTATGGGGCAACATAATCTTGCCTCGTACAGCCTGTAATAATTTTTTGGTAATTTTCCCTTACCGTTCCTTATACGCACCACATCCTCGTGCATTTCCGTGGCATCGTTTCCAAAAGATCTCAGGGAAAGGATTATGGTCCTGTACATGTCGTCCTCGTCAAGCACGTTTCCTATATCATAAATGGATAGCTTGCCCCTCACTACGGACATTATACTTTCTATGTTGTTCATCCCTTAAATTTTATGGTTCATTTTCAATATGCTGTAGTGATTTTTGGGCTTGTGTCCTGCCGTAAGTAACCGGTGCAATGATTTTCTCAAGTTCTTCGCGGACCCCCGTTGTGAAAAAGACCAAAAATTTAACCTATCCGGAAATACTATCGTGGGAGTATATATGTAGGAATCGGTGTGTTCGTTATAGAATTTTTTCACTCTCTGCCCACCATCCACAAGCTGCTTGATAATCTTCCTTTGGGGCATCATGAAGTAAAAAAGGTAGAATGTCTTCTCTATACATACTCCCCCTTCATACTCCGTCAACATTTCCGCTATGGTCTCGAAATATATCTGCATAAACTTGAACCACTTATCCCTGCCTACCACCCTATGTTTTACGTCCACACGTGACCTATACTCAGTATACTCGGGTTTGGATGTCATCAGGGCAATCTTAGGCGACTGTTTGGCTTCTGATGTTTTCATCAAGGTTGGGGTTTTCGTCTTTTCTTATCTGTAAATATGTGGAAGCTATGTCGCCCATGGTCTTGTCCCTTACCATAACGAATATGTTGGAGGGACATACAAAGTCTTCATCCCAAAGCGTTTTGCAGTTCTTTTTATCACTGTTGCAATCGCAATCCTCGGCTTCGGATCTGTCAAAGGTCAACAATTCAAGGGTGACAGTTTCAACTTCGGAGTTGGGTAGGATAAGGTGTCCGTCTTTTATTATGGCGAATTTTTCAAGGTCCCTTACATACTTGTTATTCTTTTTTGCAGAATACCTGTTTGGGGAAATTAACCTGAATTCATAATTTCCGTCCATGGAAGTTATCCTTAATACACCGGAAGATATCCTGCCATTGATGGTTTTTGGTAAACATTTTTTTGATTTCATTACGGAAGGGCAGTTTTTCAGTTCCACCATCCCACATTTTATGTAATCCACGGATTCCAGTTCAAAACATGCCACCGTGGTAACCACGTCATACTGGAATGTAAGGTCAAAGCTGTCCAACCTTTGGGCCACATAAGTTTCCACGACAGAACGGGCTTTCTCCAATATATGTCTTCTTGGTATGTAAGTGTCCTTATTGAGTGCCTTTGCATCGTTCAATATACCGCTTACGAATTCTCCGTTTGTCATTGGGTATGAAATTTTTACAAAATTAGGTGTTTAGTTCTTATATAAAAAATATATAAGATTTTAGACATGAAAAACCCCTGACTTTTTGAGACAGGGGTTTAATTTTATTGTTTGGCCATTAATATCCCTGCAACGTTTAAAGGGGCTGCCCCGGAACCTGTAGTTTGATAACAGTCTCCAGTGGTTAATCCTGCCACTCCTGCGGAAGTGTCGTCGTCATAGGAAGGTAAGTCTCTAAACCTTATGGGGTCTCCTCCAGTAAATACATCTAAAGGACGTACTGGTAAGGTGCTACCTACCCGTCCTATACCTACTAATCCATTTTTCACAGCTAGTATGCTGTTACCAGAAAATGCCCCTCCCGCTACTTTTGTAGCTACATAAGTGTCTATGCTTACATCTATACCAGTTACGCCGTTGGTGGATACTACTATAAAATCCATGCCACCCGCTCCACCCGCATTCATATAGAATGTGTTGTTGCCCTGCACTGCTATAAAAGTTATTGAATTACTGTTTTGCAAGACGAAACTCTTCCCATCACCTTCTATGACCGTATTTTCAGATAAAGATCCCCCTAATCCGACTTGACCGCTAGTTTTTGATACTCCATTAAAGAATGTTAAATCTTCTATATCACACACAGGTACGCTATTCAGAACTACCCCAGTAACAGAATCTATGGCCTGGATCACATACCCGCCCTCTGGGCATTGATCTTCGGAAGCTTCTATTATATTTATATAATTTCCCGTGGACGGATCTCCAATTATTTGACAAATTGCATCTCCTAGTTTTTTAATCGTGGAATGTATTTCATCCCCCTTTTTTATGTCAAGGCAATTTATGTTCTTTCCACAATATATTATGTTTGACTGGGTACAACAATTTTCACATCCACATCCTTTTTTACACATAACTATTTTTTATTTTTATATTCTACTGAGAAAAACTTGACATTCATAGGTCTTGAAGAGTTATCCGACATAGCCAACTTTAAGTAAAAATTATCAGATAGGTCGGGCGTAGTTATAGCCGTATCGTTTACCATGGTACAACCCGTTCCCCTGTTGGTGTCAAACTTGGTGTTAGTCCCCGATTTTTTGTACATACTTAGGGTTCCTTCACAAATGACAGACGTGGCGGAAACTCTTGTGATATTTAAAAAACCCCTGAAAGTATCGTCATTCTCTTGTGTACTGGTGTACTCACATAACTTTTCCCCCGTTACCACATCACCGATATTCTGTACTGAAGCACCTATCCATAAAGATAATTTAAAATCTTCGGTTGGTGGTTGTTCTACATTATCTACGGTAAAGTATACATTTAGTCCATCCTTGTTCTGTATCACAGTGCTTGCAGGAACTTCTATTATGGCACCTACTTTTGTTGACGTATCCACCGTTATATTGGATACCAATACCTTAGTATCTATGATTCCGTTGCAACATCCTCCCGATCCGTTACATACGATGGCCTGTTGTAAAATTTCTCCTGTGATTGGGTCTATGAGTTGAATTACGTAACCTCCTTCGGGGCATTGTTCTTCGGTGGCGTCTATTATATTTATGTATGGATTTTCTATACTCCCCCCGGTAATCATTTGACATATCTTCTCCCCCATGGTCCCTATGACCTCATGGATGTCGTCTCCCCTCTCCACATCAAGGCAATTTATGTTCTTTCCACAATAATATATCTTATGTTGGTCACAACAAGGGTCACAAGTCTTTCCACAGCCCCTTGTCCTACTATTTGTGCCATGTTGCCTTCCACCGCAACCACAATCATCACTGGTATATCCCATCTATGTTTATAATTTTAATTTTTCAATGGCCAGTATGGCCCTAAAATGTGCTTCGGCTATTCTTTCCCTGAAAAAATCGTCCTTGAGTAAGGCAGCCTCTTTTTTGTTTGTATAGAAGAAATTTTCAGTCAATACGGCCGGACAATTTGCTTGCTGTATGATAGTAAATTTAGCTTCCTTGTCATTGTCCCCGTCTGTCTTGTCGCTTCTCATCTTAAACTCGGGAAACTCATTTTTGTGAGCCAGAAACAAAAGTTCGGCAATCTGGTCAGATTTGGTCACACCAGGAGTTGTGTAGACTTCCCAGCCATTCGCATCCGTCCATTCCTGTCCCATTCCATGCGCATTTGCATGTATTGAAATCAGTATCTTTTTCTTGTCTGTCTTCAGCTCGTTTACACGTTTCGCCCTGACCGTAAGTCCTATGTCTTTAACACGTTCGGGTGTCACTATGAAATAGTCGATGTTTGCAGCCTTTAACCTTTTTGTGAGTTTTTCTACTATACTCCTATTAAATTCAAATTCAAACAGCCTGCTACCGTCCTCAAATTTCGGGCTTCTTTTTCCCGGTGTTTCCTCGGCGTGTCCCGAATCAATACAATACAGATGTTTACCCATTTTTAATCTTCTTTTAGTGGTTCTTCTATTACCGTCTCAGATTTTATCTGTGTTTTCTTGGAACTCTTTTCCGTAATGGACCTTACGAATGCGGGGGCCGATACTATTCCTATGAGTACCAAGCAAAACATTATAAGAGACCCCAACACGTATTCAGGAATGGGTAATCCGCTTATTATGGCTTCCACTACCCTGATTATTCCCGCAAATATTGATGCAGACATTATCCTTCTTAAGGAAAGTCTTCCGTCTTCCCCACAGAACATATTATAAATGTCCCTAAAAAAATTCTTTATCATATATCCTAATAAATTCTGATCGCCATTATCCAAGCCTCACTCACGTTTATGTTTCCCAAGGATATACTGGCTCCCCTATTACCCCACATTTCGATTATATCCCCTGATGTGGAGGTTGTATATAAGACTCCCTGTAAATCTGCGTCGCCTGCCGGTCCTGTCAGTAACGTAACTATGGGACTGGTAAATGATGCGGTTGCGTTTGGCAAATCCGTGGCTGTGTTGTTTGTCCTTCTGAGCTTAAATGAAGCCGTACTTATCCCTAGGGTCGTCAATCCTGCGTAATCAAGTTTTAGGTTTGATATTATCATGTAGGTACCGGGATTAGGTAAGGTTACGGTAGGGCTTGTGGTTCCCATGGTTATTTTAGCCGAACTTCCCGTCAATGAATATACGGTACCAGTTCCGTAACCTGCCCTACTATCTGCACCCACTGCGCCAGAAGCTGAGTAATTAGGTATGTTTATTGTATTTCCTGTAAGTGTCGCTGCACCCGTCGTGCCTGTTGTGGTCAAGCTGAGGATATTTTGTTTTGTATTTAAGGCTGTCTGTGTGGCCGTGGAAATGGGTTTATTCGCATCCGATGTATTATCAACATTGGTTAATCCTACATCGGATTTATTCAGGTCTATATTACCCGAACCCATCAAGGATTGTGTTTCGATTGTTTTAATATTTGTACCTGACACCAAAGTGTTTTGGGCATCAGTTATACCATAGCCAATCAAAGTTACGGGCTTATTATCCAGTGAATCAAAATTTTCTCTTCTTATCGTTACGGAACCTCCGCTGTTTGATAGGGTAAATGTCCTGTTTGAACCTGAGACGGTCTGTAATTCATTAGTGACGCTACCATCTACCTCAACGGTAATATAAGAACCTAATGGCTGGTATAGTGCATCCGTAGAAGTTTTTATTACAGAAAAGCCGTTTAGGGTTTTTGAATAGGCGGGGACCGAAGGATCAGTTTCCGTAAATGAGGTTAAGAATTCGCTTGGGTTTCCTGATAGTGGGTAGTATAATAAATCATTTTGTGTCTTGGTTCTATAACTAGCTGCCACTCCTGACCAAATAGGATCAGACTCGGTATAGGACTGTAGATATCTCGCATCAGACTGTCCCTTTGTATAATGGTTGTTTATCAAATAAAATCTTGTGGCATATGAACTACTATCCAATTTTTTAAGGTAATCCGATTTCTGTACGTTCCAGATCGGGTCAATTTCAGAAAAAGACGTTAGGTAATTTTTGGAAAGCACCCAATTTTTAGTGGCATCCCAAGTTAAGGTATCGGAATATTTTTGCCATACGGGGTTTGTCATTGTGAAACCCGATCCGTTGGACATGACAACCTGCCCGGCAGTTCCCGAATTCGACAACCCAGTACCTCCCTTTGAGACAGATACGGGGGAAGCCAATTGGTATGGGTGTATCTTCAATGAATCGGATCTGTATTTCCATAGCCTTCCGGTATTATCCGTGGTGATTGTCCACAACGGATTATTTTCAACTTTGGTGCTGTCCCACAAACCTTTTACCCTGAATATGGATGCGTCAAAACTTACTATATAGTTACCGGACATGTGTCCTACCACAAACCTGTTATTTTGGTTATTGGTCGGTGTGGCTGGTTGGAACCATTCTCCCCTCGCATACCCTCCCCCCGTTGGGGCCGAGTTGTTGCCAAACATTATCTGGCTTTGTATGGTCGTTTGTGCAAGTACATTGAGCGAAATTAAAGAAAAGATTATTACTAAAAGGTTTTTCATTTATATTGTATTCTATTTTTTAAGTTTAAACAAAGGCACCCCAATAAACAATTGTCGAAGCTATGCTGGGGGCTGTAGGGAACGTTACGGTTATATTGGTGGCATCGACAGTACTTGAATAATTTTGCAGTTCGGCATCGTTGTTGTTGCTAAAATTTATGTATATCGATTCCGGTTCGGTCAGGCATCCGTGTGGAATTACTACTGCGGTAACGTTTCCTCCTAAAATTAGGTTTTGTTTACCCCTCGTACCCACCAAGACGGTGCCACTGACTTGCGGTAAGGTTAGCACGTTATTTGGATTTGGTATGGGGTATGAAACTTTGAGTGACACGCTTCCCGATGTAGCCGTGTCGTAAAAATTTATGACCCCGTTTTCATAACTGGTTTTACTGGCGGTATCGGAATTAAATATGGAAAACCATACGTCATCCAAACTAAGTTCAAAAGTTGTCGCACCCGATGTGGCGGTATACCCGTTGTCCAGTGTCTGCTGCAAATCTTGTGTGCCGCCTGATTGTATTGCCTGTGCTATCTTGTTTATGACGGTGGTGTAATTGTCTCCTACCTCTATTCCCAAAGAGTCTACGTCTATGCAGATTTTTAAACTGTTGCCTTTACTACAAGGATCAATGTAATTACATAATTCTATAGGCATATATTATCTTTTTTCTTTAATGTCTTCCAATGCGGTCTTGATATATTCGTGCCTTACTTCCTGCAATTTCTTCATGTGGTCCAACTCCCTTGTTATGGTATTGTCCAAGTGGTTTACTTTTGCAACCATCTCAACTATTTTTGAGTCGGACAAATTTGATTTTTTTTCTATTTCATCAAAATCAGCCTTTAGTCTTACCACATCCGTTTTTATGGTATCTATCAAGTTTTTAATCAAAAAACCTAAGACGGCCACCACTATACCTATTATTATATACGCTACCTGTACAAACTCCATAGTGATAATTATATTTTAACCCTGACTTCTCCGGTGGGTGTCTTGTATGGTCTGTTCTGTTGCAGTCCGTCTGCCGCCGCCGCAGCATCGTTAACGTATACGGGTAAAGCCGTCCAGTCTATCTTTCTGTTCAATAGCGTAAACACTTGTTTGAATTTTGTAGCCAATACCGTTACCAGATCGGTAAGTTTTGTCCCTACCTCGGGTATATTAAAATACACGTTTTCGGTGACCACCACACAATCGGAAGAATAGAACTGCCCCCCACAATCAATGCCGGTTTCATCCACTTCCGCCTCGTCACATCCCGTTTTACATCCCTGTGCTTTCATAACTATACTTTTTCTATCATTACTTTTATTCCCGTAATCGCTACATCGGAACCTGTCCCATCCTTAAACATGAGCGTAATTTCCGTTTTGGGGAGTACCTTGAATACGAAGTGTACCGTTTCCCTGTAGCCTCCCACCTTTATTTCTTCCTGTGTAAATATACTTGTGTCGGGTATTAGTCCGTCCTGCGATATTCCTATAAAGAAAGTGCTTCCGGGTGTGGTTGGTAGGGTATTTATCCTTAAATCTATTGTAGCCTTGTATTTACCCCCTTTTAGTGTTTTATGCTTTATTGTGGGATAGACTGCCGTAAACGCTGCCATGGCTGAGGTTACCGTTACCGTATCAGAAGAGCTATCGTAATACTCCATTACATTGCAACACCCTTCTTCTTCACAACCATCCTCACAGTCCGTACAGGTTTCGTTACATCCTTCCTTTAGCCTGTCCTTGATATCACAAACCTCTGTAATAATATCTGTAATGACGTCTTTCAGTGTTATGCCTTCATCGACGTCCGAAGCTTCAGCTTCAAGACACTGTGTATCAAATTCCGTGAAATCCAGTTGTTCCGTGTGTTCGTCAAGGATAGTAATGATATCCTCAATGATTTCTACACCCGTAATACAACTGTCATCGTCATATTCGGATCCTACGGGAAGATCGCCTTCATATTTTGTGCAAGTAAGTGGCGTTATACTGCCGCATGTGTCAGAAATGGTCGCGCCACAATTCTTTTTTATTACAATTTTCCTTTTTGCCATTATCTTTTATTAAGATAGTATACATATTCGTTTATCTGTGTATTTTCTTTTGGACCAAAGTAACATGGAGGATTACAGACCAACTCCTTTAGGTAAATTATCTCTTCCATCCTGCATTCGCTTATCCCGCACCCGACTTTGTACTTTTTGTCTTTTATGTAGTCAATGGCAGCATCTATGATAATACCGTTAAGCACTTCATCGACCGAATAGTCTACCACGTTTTTAACCTTATCCATAAATCATTTCCAATTGGTTGAGTTCATTTAGGCCAGGACAATAAGTTTTGTCGGTTAGCGCAGTCTTTGTTGTTTTCCAGGCTTCAAGGTCTTCGGGCCTCTTATTCATGTTGTAGGCCGTTTTCATTTTCCTTTTTATTCGCATAAGCCTTGACCTATTATCCGTACATCTTTTCGACAGTCTCTGGCTTATGGTAGCGTTTCCGCAACACATTATCTACAATTTTTACATTTATTGATTCTGTCCACGATTTTCTGTGCTTCCTTAAATAGGTAAGCAGCCGTTTTTATGTCGCCTCTTCTTACGTGAGATTCCGAGGCAAGTATCAGGAATCTTCCTTCCAATATGCCTTTTTTGACGCAGCCTCCACAGTCTTCCCTCAATGCATCCACGTAAGCCAGATCCAATTTCATTTGCAACTGGTCACTTTTTAGGTAATTTAGTTCCTTGAAAAAAGTGGAAGGGGAAGCCTTTATCAGTACATTGTAGATTCCGTCAGGTAGTTCTACCTCGTCACAGTCCGTTCCGCAATTAAGTTCAAGGGCTATTGAATTATAGGAAGTATCCTGTTTGTTAAAATATTGTTTGTAGGGGTTTAAAAAACCCGGTACCAATATCTCTATCACGGCGGGGAAGTCCTGAGAAACGCCCCAACAGGACATATCCGTGATATAAAGGTTGTATATGTCGCTGCTTACGGAAAAGTCTACGTTAGTAGTTTTTAACATTCTTCAAAAATAATTAATTATTGTTTACCACGCAACTTCATATCTCTATTTCCTATGATGGGAAATTTCTAATTGAAAAAGGCTTCGGGCAATTAAACCACCCGAAGCCTTTTCGTTTTATATCTATAGCAACACTTATTTTATGTTTCCGTGGTCTGGATTAAAGTGTTAACTTTTTATGCCTGTACCACACTGTTACCCGAAGCGGATGCCAATTTGTTGATGGCTGCTTCCAAAGCAAGGTGTCTTCCGTACTCCACGAAGATATCATAAGTGTGTGTCACACCGTCGCTGCCGGATAAACCTTGGCGGATATTCTCGTCCTTGATGTCAATAGAGTACTGTACATATTGTGCGCCTAAGTCAACCACGTCGCTGCCCAGTCCCAACATGTTGGCCGAAACAAAGTCCCAACCTCCGGTATCGCCCTGAAAGTGTACGTTTTTCTCTTTTACCAATCCCAACAGGTGTCCACCCAATAGGTCACGATTCTGTTTACGGTTGATGTACTGTACGTTGATGGGTTCGATTGGATCCACGCCGCTCGTAAGTAAGTCAACCCCGTTCGTGTAACCGGCAGTCACGAATATCTCCACTGAGTCTTCGATGAAAGGGTATTTGTATCTGAGGATTTCACCTGCATCAACAGTGAATAGTTTAGCCTTGAATTTGATACCGCAGTAACATGTACCGGCAAATTCCTGGGCTTCGGCAAACAATGCCCATTTTACCCCGTCGTAAGGAATAGGTGCCTCCGATACGTAGTAGTCTTCAAACACTGGGTCACACTCTTCGCAGACCATGTTTGTGATGACGTCCATTTCGTAAGTTGTCATACATCCGCCGTTTGCGGGGATAGGTACGACCGCACCCAAAGTACCTGCTAAGTTGGTAGTGGCGTTTGTGATCGTGATACTCGCTATCACAGCGTTAGGTCCGGAGAATGTAAACACACCTGCATTAGCCGTCACTGTTACACCTTTGGCAGATAAAATCGTGGCTGCGTGTGCGGTTACGAAGTTATTTGCGGTAGTGGTCAAGTTTGTGGCGAATGTTGCCAAGTAGTCGGTTGCCACAGCGGCTGCCGTAATGTTTACGTTTGCAGTACCAGAGGTACCGGTTAATGTAATGGTACGTGTAGAGTTCGCGGAGTTTACGATCCTGATGGCGGCTGCGTCCGGATAAGCTGCCTGCAATTCGGCCAATCTTGTCTCTCCACAGTCGTTGTCGGGTAAAGTGATACGGTACTGTTCTAAACTTGCACCACAAGTATCACCCTCTACCCATGCAATTTCTTCTACTACGTCGTCAGAACAGAACGCTTCTTTTTCAGCTACGAAAGTAACTGTTGCGGTAGGGTAGGCCGCTACGATTGTTCCCACGTTTGCAGGCGTCAATACGGTTGCAGTCAAGGCTATGTATATACCCGTACCGGTTCCTGATTCGATTCCCTGCCTTACGACAGATGCAGCTACCGCATTAGGTATTGCAGCCTGTAAACCAGCCGCTACCGTTGTGCCGTCATCCTCCACCGTGATAGAATAGACATATCCACCCACGATTGTATCATATCCTGCCGGACATGCATCACAAGTTTTTAGGATGGAAATCCTTGAGTATTCGTAATCGTCAGGTGTGACACCCTCTGGAATCAAAATCTGGTAAGTGGTCACGCTACCTTTTCTTGACAACCTCAATACAGGATAGTCAGGGTATTGTGCCTCAATCAATGCTTTTGCGACGGAATCTCCCGTGTCACACACGCTCAATGTCCAATAAGTATACTCCTCTTCAATTTCTGCGGTAGCGCAACTTACTATCGGAGTGATTTCTAATACGTCACCCCATTTACGTCCGCCGGACATTTCACGTCTGCGTAACTCCTCAACGATATCATAGATATAATCTTGGCAAGGGATTACCGTACAAGGATCCAATTCGGAACAACTTGCGAAAGGTAATACCTGGCTTGAAGGGTAAGATAAATCCAACACCTCATAGTTGTTGCCTCCGCCACCATAAGATGTGGGGATTCCCTGGATCATCACCCGGATGTTCAAAGGATTGGAACCCACCTTAAGACTTAATGATGTCGAAGCATCGTGACCGTTGTAGCCCAAAATCAATTCATCAACCTTTGGTTCGAGATGTTGTGGGGCTTTTACCCTGATATCCTTTACCTGATCCAACGAGAAGGGAAACGTGTTTGAAGGGCCGAATGCTTTGGATCGTCCCAAATTTAGACGTTTTTCCTCTCCCATGAGGATCTTGAATATCTTGGCATTTTTCTTTGCAGCTTGTATGTTCAGTGCAGCCTGGGCTCCGTCGGTTCCCCCCACACTCATGTCAGCAATCATAAACTCACCTTTAGTCAGTGAACCTGTACCGCCGGATGTTTTGACATTACCATTTATGCTGAACAAAAAGTGATGTTTGCTTCCGTTAATCATATTTTTTCTTTATTTTATTTTTTAGAATTTAACTCGTTACTTAGTATGTTATACTTTTGCATTTCTTCCCTGCTTCCCGCGAATATTTTTGCCAACATTAGAGCCACGTCAAATATTATGTTTTCGGGAAGGTCGTTCTGTATGTCCGTAGACTGTGTTCCGTCCTCGTGTATCCAACCCGGAATATCAATCTTTGTGGGAACTTTGTAGTAAAGCAGTTCTACTTTTACGATCTCGAACCCTTTTTTGTAGATATCCCAGCCTTTTGCGCTCTGGTGATAAATCGTTTCCGCAACCTTGAAATTCGGTTCATTGTATTTGTCCGAATAATACAGGTCAACTTCATCCGACCTTACCTCCCTCGCCACTTCACAATCCAGCTTGCACCCTTCCGAAGAAAATACCGGGAATATGTTTGAAAAATCAAAGTAATCGTCCGGTCTTGAGTAGGAATTGTACCTTTCGGTTTCATCTACCTTCTGTAGGTTCTTTCGTTCCAACAGAAAAGATATGTTCCTTATGTCGCTCTGGTTGGCTTTCGCTAGCGTGTACTTTATATATTTTGGTACAAATGTGTTGTACAAATCTATAAAACGGGGCTTGTCGAGTGCTATGTTATTGTTCGTGGAGTTTTGGTTTACCAAGTCCTGTACGGCTATGTATAACTCCTCGTTTGTCATTATTTACGTTTACTTAAGATGATTTCATCCGACGTGTCCGAAAGTTCCTTTAATTTTACGAGATTGGAGGCTGCGTCCTTGGCCGATTTTCCTATCTCTTTTCCTTTATAGGAAATGGATCCCCTCAATGAGGTATAATCCTTATCCTTTAACCTTAATGCTACCTGGATAATCCTGTGGAGTTTTATCTCCGTTGCGCCATCTTCCGTAGCTGTTTTCTCATATACTTCAAAAAATTTGTCAAGACTGTTTGTACTTGGTTTTACAAATTCTTCAAATATAACATCCAAAGTGTGATCCGAAGGGCTGTCCGGGACATTTACCCTTTCTATGTAAGAAAGAACGTCCATCAATTTATCCCTGTCATTCCTAAGCAATGTTATGAAGATACCGTCTGCCTCTTTTAATTTAAGGCTGTGTGTGCTTTTCTTCTCGACATTCTCGTTTAGGTTGATTACCTTGAAGTTTGCGGAAGCGTACTCGGAACTTTCCTCAAAATCTGGTGGTGACAATTTTTTTCCTACCAACGCAATATATAATTTCATCACGTCGTCAGGGTTTCTTGTATTGAAAACATCAAGTTCTCTAAGCTCTATCAAAAAGCTGTCCCAACTTACCCAGTCACTTGGTGTAAATTTATCGTTGTGGCTAAATCCGCGAATCCTTAAAAAAGGTTTCAACACGTTTTCCACTCGGGCCTTTACAGTCTCGGATGTATCGTTTACGTCAGTATCAAAATACATTGGCGACGCATCGTAAAATCCCGTATCATAAACACCACCATGTTGGTTAAATGGACACACTACGGTGTCTGTCGCCCCGGGATATTTTCCCGATCCAAGCTTGACCAATTCTGCCGGTGCAGACCTGTCTATCTTTTTTTCTACCCTGTACTCTGAATCCGAATAAACCTCGAATCCGTCAACCGAAAAAAGTAGTTTTTTGCCTTTGTCTTGTTTCTTTGCCATATTGCTATATTTATTCCCCAAAATTACTTAAAGCATAGGGGTTTAGCAACTATATAATATTTTTATAATATTGGGGGAATCCTTACGACTCCCCCAGTTTTATCTTTTGTTTTTTAGGATGCGTAAGTATCCTGTAACTCGATTACCACACAACGTGTCGTGTCAAGCAAGATTACATCCGACTCAGAGTAACACCAGAATTCCGTTCCCATATATTTCAATGCGGAGCTGATGTTTGTCTGGATCTGTCCCGCACCTGGTGCACGTCCGTTTGAACGACCCCAGGTTACGTGGCTCTGTCCTTCAGGGGTAACATAGTACACAGGGCTGTTTTCTTTACCACCGTTAACCAATCTGGCACCGTTGATACTTTTGTAGGCATCGTTTGAACCCCTCGTACTGATTGTATCCACAACCAAAGTGTAGGTATTCCTGTTTACGCCCATACCTTCGTAGCCTGAAACCCTTGGATCGCTTGTTCCAAAGTTAAAGTCAAATGCGGGATCGTGTACAAATTTAACGTAGCCTATGTTAGGCAAGAATACTTCCGTGAAGTTAGTCCTACGCAAAGTCATGTCACCAACCGGTCCGGTCACTACTTTTTGGTCGTTGCCCGTCAATACTGTTGTCTGTCCCATCAAGGATACAGGTAATGCGCTCAACTGGTTTACTGCGTAGTTGTTCAATAAGGCTACACCATTGTTTACGACCTGTAATCCACCTTTGAAGGTGATGTACCTGTTCTGTAAAGGGGTATTGTCATTCTTGAAGTAGTAAGAGGCAGCTTCCTGTAAGTGGGCTAAAGTCAAACCACCAGGACGCGAGTAAGTGATGATTTTACCTCTACGGTATTGTCTCCACAGACCTTCGTTCATTTTGATGTTGCCTTCCGCACCTTTTTCTTCAAAAAGTTCGGCAAACATCAATTCCCAAGCTTCCATCTTTGTAAGCTCCACCATAGCCAAATACTCCAAAGTCGAGTCCACACGGGCTACCTGCAAACTCTTTTTCTCGGCATTATAAGTACCTGAGAACATCGCGCCTTTTTCGTCAAAGCCTCCCATGTCAAACAACTTGTCATTCAAGCTTTCAACCGTAGACTGTTTCAATTGGTAAGCGGCATTGGAAGAAATACGACCAGCCTGGCGTGTGTAGGCAACCTCTACCGTTCTTACAGAAGAAGGTGTCCATTGCATACGGATGAATCCCGGTGCATTGTATTTTGAGGTGATTGTGCTAAATTCTGTTCCGTACTCGCCGTTCTTGTGACCGATTTTGTACCATCTGTTACCGGATTTAAGGTATTGTGAAGGAAAATCCCTACTTTTACCGTTACCCGTATAAGACACCCAGTGCTTGTAATAGTCACCGTAAGGCTCTACGGGTGTCTCCGTACTCACCCTAACCATATAAGGTCCCGTAGGATCTGGTTTAAGGAAGTCACCGCTTGTGTAAGGCGTATCCAATATAATATAGAAAGGAACGTTTTCCACACCCAACGTACCTTTTGCGGCCTGTTGTGAAGTATCCACCGTTACCATGGCAGCTTCGTTGGCATCCTTTGGTATGGGCAAATCATAAGTTACCCTACCCTCTGGCTTAATCTTCAATACTTTACGTTCACTCAACATGTCCGTCAATAACGGAAGGTCCACCTTGGTTGTAGTGGCCATCAAATTTACCACTCCCAGATATGTATCGTGGGCCTTTTCGTCGTCAGGGCTGAACATATTGGACAAAACGCTTGCCTTATCCTGATATCCACCTATCATACGCTTCAGTGCCGCAGGGGAAGTGAAGCCTACGACGTTGTCGCCGTTTATGGTTCCTCCTCCATATAATGAGAGGAAATTATCGTTCTGGATTGTTTGAATCATTATCTTTTATTTTGTTTTTAACCTCTTTTTTGAAATTCGTCAAGACCTATCTCGTTGGAGTTGTTTTTTTCAAACTTTGTCTTATCGTTTATTTTTGAGTTGGATCCGTTTGTAAGCCTTAAAACACCTATTTTTTTTGCGGCGTCAAGCTTAACTTCCGTCACCTTCTTTTTGGTGATATACTCTATGAATTTTTCCCTGTCCTTTAAGTACAATGCCAATTCCGGAGCGAAATCGGGATGCGATCTTTTTTGTTGGTAGACCTTGTCCATTTCATAAAACTCGCCTTCCGTATCAGTCTTGATTTTCTTTGAGGCAAATTCCGAAAGCGTCTTGATTGCCTTTTCGTCGAAATCAGGAAATTCGTTTTTGGCTTTTCCCTTAAACTCCTTGGAATATTTGTCCAAGGCGTCCTTCTGTACTTTTCTGGCTTCGTCGAGGGCTTTTATCTGTGCATCCTCCGCATCCTTGAAATACTTCTCTAACTGGGTGGCCGCCTTTTCCGCAGATTCGGCTATCTTACCCTTCACCTTCAGACCTTCAAGGGTCATTTCGGCTTCTTCCGGGTCCGTACCCTTTACCTTGTAATATTCCTTTAGTATATCTATCTGATCTTCTTCAAGGTCAAGGTTATATTCCCTTAAGTTGGACTGCTGTTCGTGAATCTTTATCAATTCACGGGGATCGCCGCCTTTTGCTATGAAGTTGATTACGGTCTTTCTCTCTTCGGAAAGTTCCTTTAGGGATACACTTCCTTTTTTTAGTTCTTCCAATTCGGAAGTGGACTTCATTTTTACAAGTTCCTGGACCTGTCCTAAGGTAAGTTCCGCCTCGTCAACGTTTACCTCGACTACTTCTCCTTCATTCTCGCCGTCGATTTCAAAGCTTTCTATTCCGAACTGCTTTAATATGTCCCGTAAGTAAGTCTGTCCTCCAGTCTGTACGGGAGGAGTCTCTGTCTTGTCCTCTTCCTCAGTAGTTAAAGTGACTGGGGGTATGCCATTATTGACGTCCCCTTCTTTCGGATCCTCATCTATTGTAGGTGGGATACCCTCTATTTCTATGTCGCCTAATTTATTTGGCTTAACTTCCTCTATAGGTGGTTTTGAAAAATCACCAAGTGAGAACGTTGCTACATCCTTTTCGACCATGCAAATTTATTTTAGTTTATTCAATTTTACAACTTTCTTAACATTATTACTATTTTCTAATATTGGTTTATTGGAAAATTTTAATATTAATTTTTTCTAATTCTTATTGTATAAGGCAATTCTTTCTTTTGAATTTATGTCCTTTTCCTTTAACTGTTGATCTTTTCTTTTGAGCTCGTTGCTTGTCAGAAGCTGTTCCATCCTTAGTCTGTTGTCTTCCATTCGGATTTCGATTTCCTTTAGTCTTGCCTCTTGGTCAAACTGTACCTTCTTGTCAGCCCTTAAAGAATCCGAGGTCTTGATAATCATATCGAAATCCTCTGCATTTCCGTCCTTGTCGGCAGCCCTTCCTATGGCGTCTATGGTTTTTACGTCCAACCTGTTCTGTCTTTCAAGTTTGTTGGTCTCTTCCTGTAATAACCATGCCTGTTGGTCTGCCTGTAATTTTCCTTGGTTTTGTGCCTCAATCTGTTGCATCTGCCTGTCATGGGCTATCTGCTCACGTTCCTGACGTAATGCCCTTTCCTCTTCGGCTATGGAAAACAGTTCCCTCATGGTGTCACCCGTGAATAGCCTTATGGCTTCCTGACTGTCCATCTGCATGGTATTACCCTGTTGTATGAGGAATTGTCTTATGGCCTCAATTTCCTTACGTTTCTTGTTGTTGTCAGTTACCGTTATGCCCAACCGTCTCAAAGGGAGGTTAGGATCCACGTTTTTCAGCCATTGTATGGATGCATCACTTTTTGTGTAGTAAAGGCTTTTATCCATATTGTTGGACTGTGCGTACTGTGCGACTGAAAGGTGGTGTATCAAGTCATTTTTTATGAAGCCGTTAAAATCTTCATATATGTATGCTATCTGCTGTTGCATTGCCTCCTGGCTGACCTTTATCCCCTCGTTTGTGGCATATTGCTGTGGTTGTACGCCTTCCATCGGATTTACCCCTATGGCAAGATAGGCTTCCTGTTTACAAATGTTGGCCAATTGGTACCTTGATTGTATCTCGGAACCATGGCTTACGTTGTAGGTGGCAAACTGGTTAAACTGTCTGTTCACGTTTTCCGCGTCGGTCGCTATAGGCATGAGCCCCACGTTTTTGGCGTAGTTCCTCATGTCCATGAACGCTTCCCTTGCGTCGCCGTTTTCGGAGAACATGGAAGGTATGTTTTCGACGGGCATCATAAAGAACATGCCCAATTCTTTTTCAAGCAGTGTCCTGATCTGGTTCCAGGCATAATTAAACATTTCCTGCCAAGGACTTATTTTCTTTGCCAATGAACGTCCGACCATACCGGTCACCGGAAGTTTTACATCGTATTCGTTGGCCCCTTTTATCTGAACTTCCATGGGTTCCACTCCTATAAATATAGGATCAACTTTGTTACCGGAAGAAATCTTTACTCCCCAACCGACGACCGGCCTTAACTGCCAAACAAGGGTGTCAGGCTTGAATTCCTTCACCATGTCGTCATAGGATTCCTTGTAGGTCCTTTTTATGTTGTTTTCGGCCAGAAATTCGGGAAGGATATCCTCCGTGACCTCGACCGTTACGTAATCGCCATATTCAGTCGGATAGGTCAGCCACCCCACGTATTCCATGGCCCTGAAATAAACCTCCGTTACCTGACATATCTGGGTTGACAGCATGAACCTGTCCTCAAGGTATTGGGCTCCCCACTTGAAATAGGTGTTTAGTCCGTCCCTTGGTATGTAGTCTGTGTAAGCCCTTAGGTTATGGTTTTCGTCGTAAGCTATTATCTCACCCATGGGAAGTCCGGACAATTCCTCTATCCTTTTATGGAAAAGCATATTGTCGTATCCCAGATAGGGTACGGTGAAACCTTGGTGAAAATTTTTGTCCAACATCGACTGAAAACCCGCCCTCGGATTCTGTATGTCGATCAGGGTTTTCCAGGTTTCGTCTCCCTGCAATAGTTCCTTCTGTACTTTGGGATTTATATACATCCCATATTCCTCTATTACCTGTGCGGGTGTCTGGTAGTGTAACCTTCCCGCATATTGGAAGTCCTGTAGGTATTCTTTTCCGAAGTCTTTTGAGTGGAAAACAGATCTACTGTCCCACACGAAAGGTTTGTATGTGTCATAGACGATCTTTACCACCTTGGCACATACGCCAGATAAAAGATACTGTTTAAACAGTTCCCTGTATTGTTTTTCAAAGGCCAGTTCTTCCTTGTCTTTTTCCAGGGTGGCCTCCGACCATATTACTCCCTGTGTTTTGTATTTTGCGGTTTCAGCCAACCTTTGTTGTTGGTCGGATACAATTTTCCTTTTCTCGGCCTCCACCATCTGGAGATACTGCTGTTGCTCTTCGGGTCCCATGTTGCCCATGGTTTCGGGGTTTATGCCTTTTTCGGCCAGTCCCAACCGAATCTTGTTGTTTATCACCTCTTCAAGGCTTCTCCTGAACTGTGTGTTCAACTGCTCAAGGAATTCATTCTCCGCAATCTCACCGGTGTCGGTGGCGACGAACTTATCCTGCATCATTATGAGTTTACCGACCAAAGTGTTTATGATGGCACCCAGTATGTCCCAATGCCTCACGTTTGAAGGAAGTTCGGCTTTGTCAAGCAGATCCGCCATGTGTTCAAACTGGGGAGCCATGAGTTTCAGTTCCTTGTGGGAAAGGGATCCGTCATACATCTTATAAAAGTCGTCGAACTCCTCTATGTTGTACCTGAACTGTTGTAAGGCTATGTTTTCAAATGCGTTGAGTACCGATTCCCTGAATTTTTTGTTGTCCCTTGTCGATTTGTCAAATATCAACGGGGGTAACTCGTCCAGTACGCCTCCTTGGTGGTAATATTGCATGGCAACAAATATATTAAAAACTATTTATAGTTAAAAATATATTAAAGTTTTCTAATATTGAATTATTTTTACTATCTGAGCCCAAAATTTTTGAAACCCTTTCCCGCAAAATTGACAAAACCTTTGGCAGACTTCTTGGCTGTACTTTTTGGTTTTTCTTCTTTTGGTCGTACGTTATTTTTGTCCAAGGCCCTAGCGTATACCAAAGCCCATCCGAATGCTATTATACGGTCATAGTTACCTTTTCCTGGTGTGTAGCTTATCATTTCTTCAAGTAGCCAAGGATCCTCTATAAATTCCATACCAAATTTGGTTATGGGGTGACCGTCCTCAGTAAATCCTATGGTTACCTCCTCCTCCGTGTAAGAGATTACGAGGTTCATCATATACTCTTTGTTAGGACCTGTCGGGTAAGTGCCAAATTTTGAATTAAGGTTCTTTCCTCCTATACTTATAGTCTCATTACCAGGGCTTAGGTTTGGACCTAGAAAATCGTACATTGGGTATCCAAGTGTCTCAAGATACCCTGCGTAACCAACATCAATGCTCTCCATGTTACATGTAGCGGCGTAAACGTTGGTAGCCTTTACTATGTTTGAGTAAAGCGTATTATGGCTTGAATGTGGTCTTGCTACATAACTTAACCTGATTTTTTCTATAGGTTGATCAAGTTCAATGCTCCTCCTGCCTAATATGTAGAAAGCACCCAAAGACTTTGCCTCTATGGCCGTGGTCGTCTTGTAATCATCAAAACCAGATATGTTTGTGTGTTTTGGGGGCCTTTTATCAGGTATTTCTCCAAACACCATAAAAGGTGCGTCTATATCCTTATTTTCGTATTCTCTTCCCGCTATCGGTTTTTCAGGTGTCAGTCTGTAATTTACCTTTCCATTGTCACCCAAGTCAAATTCCATTAACCTGTAAGTAGGATTGGATTTTATTTTTCCTAATGTAACGGCAGCCCTATTAACGTTGAATGGGTTCGAAGATTCCGTTAAAAAACAGTCCTCCGTACATGTAGGGTAATACATCCTTGTTTTTATTCGGGCGGCATCATCTTTCTGCTCATCTATCTCTTTTCTTATCCAAGTGGTTGCACTTACCCAATCCGTTACCTTTATCTTTATTTTAGATAATGCTTTGGATTCAACCCCTAAAAATTCGGAATATGATTTTTCTAATTTTTTTACGGGCATACGATATG
>Ga0247730_1000213_pt1 | contig 54465 bp, 52 predicted proteins | sample UWRJL073202C2_FD_180959 | JGI IMG/M metagenome (GOLD analysis project Ga0247730, IMG submission 180959) | Plant litter microbial communities from Arlington Agricultural Research Station in Wisconsin, United States - UWRJ-L073-202C-2 | ecosystem: Environmental > Terrestrial > Plant litter >... | reverse complement strand
TCCAGGCCGTTACTTCGGCTATGCATCGGGCTCCACCAACGTCCTCAGCTTCATGGGCAACGCCCTGCTGAACTTCGGCGCGGATGACTCGATCAACGGTTATGTCGGCGCCGGTGCCGGTATCGCCCGCGTAAAGTACGATTCGTATCGCCTGTACGGCGGTATCCCTTACGCTGATGGCAGCGACAGCCGCTTCGCATGGCAGGTTCTGGCGGGCGTTCTGTATCCCGTCACCAGCCACATCGACGTTGGTGCCAAGTATCGTTTCTTCAACACCTATGGCGTCCGTGTTCAGAGCAACACGTTCAACGCACTGGCTGCTGGCGAAACCAAGGCGAAGTTCCGGTCGCACTCGCTTCTCGCGAGCCTGATCTACAACTTCGGTGAACCGGCTGCACCGCCTCCGCCTCCGCCTCCGCCGCCGCCTCCGCCGCCGCCTCCTCCTCCGCCCCCGCCGCCGCCTCCGGCAACCCCGGGTCCGTTCATCGTGTTCTTCGATTGGGACAAGTCGGCGATCACGCCGGAAGCCTCGTCGATCCTCGACAACGCTGCCCAGGCTTATGCCACGACGGGCCAGGCTTCCGTCCAGCTGGCTGGCCACACCGACAAGTCCGGTTCGGACTCGTACAACGTGGGCCTGTCCCAGCGTCGTGCGGACTCGGTCAAGGCTTACCTGACCAGCAAGGGCGTGCCCGAGACGGCACTGGCGACGGAAGCATTCGGCGAGAGCCGTCCGCTGGTCGACACGGCCGACGGTGTTCGCGAGCCGCAGAACCGGCGCGTGGAAATCACGTTCGGTCCAGGTTCGGGTCAGTAATCGACCTGATCCGCTACCAAGCGATCAAAGAAGAGGGGTCGGCGGAAACGCCGGCCCCTTTTCATGTGCGGTAATCTCGGTGTTGTTGCCGGCTGGCCAATAATGACCGCCGTGAAAGCGTGGGACAGCGCGACGGCGTTACGGCGGATCGGATGCGAAGCGCGCTCTGAACACTCCGGCTCAGGCTAATATAGCGGATAACGCTCGACGACGATGTAAGTCGATCCATCGGTGCCAAGCACGCTTTCGTAGAGCAACAAATGCTCGAACGGCGCGGCATCGACGTGGAGTGCGGCGTTGGTTTCGATCCAGCGGTCGGCCCGCAGAGCGCTACGGCCTAACCGGGCGAGCGTGATATGCGGGTGAAAGGCGCGCGCTTCTGACGCTAAGCCTACGCCAACTAGAGCGCGGTCGACGGATTTGGCGATCCGTGCAAGTTCGGCCGTAAGCGGAACAGCGGCCCATATGCTGTTTAGCCGGCCCTTGCTGGTGAAGGCGCCCACGCCATCGACGCCTAGACTGAGCTTGTGCCCGCGCACGCGGCCGAGCGCGGCAACGATATCGTCGCAACGATGACGGTCCACATCGCCGATGAAGCGCAGCGTCAGATGGAGCTGTTCGTCGGTCTGCCAGCGCGCGCCGGGCAGACTGTGCATGGTGGCGCGGAGGCGCTCCCGCATGCCAGGCGGAGGCCTTAACGCTACGAACAGCCGGGTCATCGCATGTTTCTCAAGTATTTCGCCGCGCCTGCTTTGCGCTTGGACTTACCGATTCGTCGCAATACGCACGTCTTTGCCGCAGGCAAGCGAGCCGATATGCATCCTATCTCTTGAATCAAAACACAATCGGGCCGATATTCACAATCAGCGCCGAACCCGGCGCGAGAAGGAGTTTCTTCGAGATGGCAAATCGGTCCGACCCCTGGGGCACGACCGCGCAGCCGACCAACGTCGGCATCGGCGCAGGCGCGCGCGACGCGGGTCTCAGGTCGTACATGCTTTCGGTCTATAATTACATGGCGTCGGCTGTGCTGCTGACCGGCATCGTCGCCTTGATGTTCGCCTATAACACGGCACCGGACGGCGCGAACAACAGCTACGCGGCGCAGCTGTTCATCAACGGCGGGCCGCTCAAGTGGGTCGTCATGCTGGCGCCCCTGGGCGTCGTCATGTGGCTGAGCTTCGGCATCAATCGCATCACGGAAGGCACCGCCAAGGCGCTCTTCTGGAGCTATGCGGTCCTGATGGGCCTGTCGCTCTCCACGATCCTGCTCGTCTATACGGGCACGTCGATCGCGCAGGCGTTCTTCGCGACTGCCGCCGCGTTCGCGGGTCTCAGCCTCTTCGGCTATACGACGAAGAAGGATTTGTCGGGCTTCGGCACGTTCCTGATCATGGGTGTCGTCGGCCTCGTCGTGGCGAGCCTGATCAACATGTTCCTGAAATCGTCGGCGCTGGATCTCGTGGTCAGCTTCGTCGGCGTGCTGCTGTTCGCGGGCCTCACTGCCTATGATACGCAGCGCATCAAGAGCATGTACTTCCAGGTGCAGGGCTCGGACATGATGGGCAAGACGGTCATCATGGGCGCTCTGCAGCTGTACCTCGACTTCATCAACCTCTTCCTGTTCCTCCTGCGCTTCATGGGCGATCGCCGCTGAACGACGCAGCTTTAGGCTGAGACAAAGAGGCCCGCCGGAGCGATCCGGCGGGCCTCTTTCGTGTTTGAGGGTGCCGAGCGAGAGTCAGCCGTCGAACAGCCCATCCTGCGCGGTCTTCGGAGCGGGCAGGCCGAGATGAGACCATGCGCGCCCGTTGAGACAGCGCCCACGGGCCGTCCGCGCGACGAGGCCGAGCTGGATGAGGAAGGGTTCGATCACTTCCTCGATCGTGTCGCGTGGTTCGCCGAGGCCCGCCGCGAGCGTTTCCACGCCGACCGGACCACCGCGATAAATATCCGCGATCATCATCAGATAACGGCGATCCATCGCGTCGAGGCCGAGCGCATCCACCTCCATGCGCGTAAGCGCAGCATCCGCGGCGGCCGCATCCACTTCAACGTCACCTGCCGCATGCGCAAAATCACGGACCCGACGCAGCAGACGGCCGGCGATGCGTGGGGTGCCACGCGACCGGCGAGCTATTTCGATCGCACCGTCCGGCGTAAGCGGCAGCCCAAGCAATAGAGCCGCGCGCGTCACGACCTGCTGCAACTCCGCAACATCGTAGAATTGCAAGCGAACGGGAATGCCGAAGCGATCGCGCAGCGGCGTCGTCAGCAGCCCCTGCCGGGTGGTGGCGCCGACCAGCGTGAAGCGCGGCAGATCGATCCGAACTGATCGCGCGGACGGGCCTTCGCCGATCATGATATCCAGGGCGCGGTCCTCCATCGCCGGATAGAGGACTTCCTCCACCGCTGGCGCGAGCCGATGGATCTCGTCGATGAAGAGGACGTCGCCCTCCTCCAGATTGGTGAGCAGGGCCGCGAGATCGCCGGACTTGACGATGACCGGGCCGGACGTAGCACGAAAACCGACGCCCAGCTCCCGCGCGATGATCTGCGCCAGCGTCGTCTTGCCAAGGCCGGGCGGGCCAAAGAACAGCACATGGTCCAGCGCTTCGCCGCGCGCCTTGGCGGCATCGAGGAAGACGCGGAGGTTGTCGCGCGCCGCTTTCTGGCCGACGAACTCCGCGAGCGTTTTAGGGCGCAGCGCCGCATCGGCATCGTCGGCGATGCGCACGGGGGTGAGGAGGCGATCTTCTTCCGACATCGGCCCCCGTCTAGCCCGACGCGGGACGGCAACCCAGCAGCTTTTTCGTCCGTGACGGCCGGAAAGGGTCCGTCATCCCGCACCAACGGTGCGGCAATGCTGGCGTATCGTAGATCTCGCCAGCATCTTTACGCTAGAGATATTATCGCCTTCGCGTCACTGCCGCCAACGCGCCATCAGCGCGCAACTTTCCTCAGCGCAAGGCGGACGATCGCGTCGAGGCCGCCGCCGTCGCCCAGATCCTCGACGGCGGCGGCGACGGCCGAGGCGGCTTCGGCCGGACGGAAGCCCAGATTGACCAGCGCGGACAGAGCATCGCTCGAAGCGCTGCCCCGCGCGGCAACCGCCGCTGATCCCGGACCAAGCGCGATGCCGCCGGTCTTGTCCTTCAATTCCATTGCGATGCGCTGGGCAAGCTTCGGCCCTACGCCTTGCGCCCGCGCGATCATCGCCTTGTCGCCCGCGCTGATCGCACGCACCAGCTCGCCCGGATCCAGCACCGAGAGAATGGCGAGGGCCACGCGGCCGCCGACACCCTGCACGGATGTGAGCAGGCGAAACCAGTCGCGCTCGCTCGCCGATCCGAAGCCGAACAGGGTGATCGCATCCTCCCGCACCTGCATCTCCGTGAACAGCATCACGTCGCCGCCATTAGCGGGCAGGGCGGAGAGGGTGCGGGTCGAGGCCTGGACGAGATAACCGACGCCGCCGACATCCAGAACGGCGTTATCGGCGGAGGTTTCTGCAAGGATACCGGAGAGGCGCGCAATCATCGGCCGATCATGGCCGAGCCGCGTGCGGCTGTCATGCCCCGATCCGGTCTAGCCCGGTATGCGGCGCGCGCTGGCGAGATGATGGGCGTGAGTGATCGCGACGGCGAGCGCATCGGCCGCGTCCGATCCCGCAATCTTCACGCCGGGCAGCAGGCGCGACACCATTGCATGAATCTGCGCCTTTTCCGCGCCGCCCGTTCCAACGATCGCCTTCTTGACGAGGCGCGGCGCATATTCGCCCACCGCGAGCCCGGTCTGCGCGGCGGCAAGCAGGATCACGCCGCGCGCCTGTCCCAGCTTTAGCGTCGATTGCGGATTGACGTTGACGAACACCTCTTCCACCGCCGCCGCGCCGGGGCGGTGCGTCGCGATCAGGGCACACAGCGCATCGTGCAGCGCCACCAGCCGCGTGCCTAGCGCGGCCGCACTCTCCGTTTTGATCTGGCCGTTGGCGATATGCGAGAGGCGATTTCCCTCTGCGGCGATGACACCCCAGCCGGTCGTGGCCAGCCCCGGATCGAAGCCGATCAGGATCAGGATCCACTCCCGCCAGCAGGAGGGATCATCAGGAGAGCTTCTCCATCACTTCGTCCGAAATCTCGTAGTTGCCCGAGACGTTCTGGACGTCGTCATCGTCGTCCAGCGCATCGATCAGCTTCATCAGCGTCTCGGCATCGTCGGCGGAAACGTCGACGCTGGTCTGCGGACGCCAGGCGAGCTTGATGCCTTCCGGTTCGCCCAGCACCGGCTCGATCGCCTTGGCCACTTCGTGCAGAGCATCCTGCGCCGTCCAGATGGAATGGCCATCCTCGTTGCTCTCGACGTCTTCGGCACCCGCTTCGAGCGCCGCTTCGAACACCTTTTCGGCATTGCCGGCGCTTGCCGGATAGCTGATCAGGCCCAGCCGATCGAAGCCGTGGCTCACCGCACCTGGTGCGCCGAGGTTACCGCCATTCTTCGAAAAAGCGAGGCGCACGTTGGTGGCGGTGCGATTGCGATTGTCGGTCAGCGTCTCCACGATCAGCGCCACGCCGCCCGGTCCGAAGCCCTCATAGCGGATCTCATCATAGGTCTCGCCATCATTGCCAGCAGCCTTGTTGATCGATCGCTCGATATTGTCCTTCGGCATGCCTTCCTTGCGGGCGGCGATCACGGCCGATCGGAGGCGCGAATTCATGTTGATATCGGGCAGGCCCGAGCGCGCCGCGACGGTGATTTCGCGGCTGAGCTTGGAGAAGAGCACGGCGCGCTTCTTATCCTGCGCACCCTTGCGATGCATGATGTTCTTGAATTTTGAATGGCCGGCCATGGCGGCTGTTTCTCGCTATACTGGCTGAAAGGTGGTGCCGCTCTAGCGCGCTTCGTTGCCGGTCGCCAGCCGCAGCGCGACGGTCGCCACCGCACAGTTGAGCGCGAGCTGCAGTGCCGAAACCAGCCCGTCGACCAGCCCCAGGAACGCCAGCGGCCCGGTGGCGATGTGGATCCGCACCCCGATCAGCGTGAAAGCCAGGTGAAGCGCGGCGGGCGGCAAAACCAGGATGGCAAGAGCGCTTAACAGCCCAGCATCATGCCCTCGCAGGTTGCGCCAGAGACGGCCGAGATCCCGCCAGGGCGCGCCAGCCGCAATCGCCGCATTCCAGGCGAGCAGCCGGATCGCGACGAACCCCCAGATGGCCAAGGCCATGAAATTGGCAAGCCATTCGCCCGCCAGTGTGGGCGCGGGCGGGATCAGTTTCAGCATCACGGCGCGGACGGCGATCATCCCGATCAGCAACAGCAATTGAAGCAGCACGAACCGCCAGAAGGCGCGATCGATGCCGAAGCCGGCGCGGGGATCCACCAGCCGGCGCTGCACGAAGAAGCTGATCAGAAAAACGAGCGCCACCCGCAGCGCGGCGGCGGCCGCAAAGGCCATGCCCGGCCGCTGCCCGCTTCCCGGCAGCGTCACGAAATCGATCAGGTTGGTGCCGATCGTGACGGCCAGCAAGGCCGCCAGATTCCCGCCCTGCAGGCGCGGCAGCAACGCGATGGAGGCGCGCGTCACGCTCATGTCATGCATGCCCGCCGCCCCGTGCCGGATCAGGCGAGGCCGAGTGCGGCCTTGTAGGTCTCCAGCAGGGCTTCCGCTTCGTCGCGCGCGTGCTTCTCCATCTTCCGCAGCCGCACGATCGAGCGCATCGTCTTCACGTCGTAGCCGGTCGATTTCGCTTCGTTGTAAACGTCGCGAATATCGTCGGCCATGCCCTTCTTCTCTTCCTCGAGCCGCTCGATGCGCTCGATGAACAGGCGGAGCTGCTCGGCCGCGATAATGTCCGACATCAGTACGAATCCCTTGGTTCCGGTAAGGCAAGCGGCGGCGACTAAGCATCCGGCGCCTGTGGTGCAAGCCAGCCGCCAATCGCGAGGCGAACGCCGGAGATATAAAGTGCGAGATATTGCGCCGGATACGTGCGTAAATATGCCATCGGATGCTGGGAAGCATCAACAAGCACGGCGGCGTTATCGCTTTTGTGAAGCCGTGGTTGACGTAGGGGTGGCTCGGCGCTCTTGTGCGTTGATGAAGCGGTGCCTGACCGCAACCAACCATCGGATGTTGCCGCTGTGCTGAGTGCCTTGCCCTTGCCGAACCCGGAGCGCGCTCCGCGCCTGATCGAGCGGATCGATGTCAGCCAGGCGATCAGTCTGACGGAATTGTTCACCATCGGCATCGGCCCATCCAGCTCGCACACCGTCGGGCCGATGCGGGCGGCGCGGGACTTTGCCGCACGCGCGCTCGCGGACGGCGAGCCGACAGGTCTATGTTGCGATCTGTTCGGATCGTTGGCGTTGACCGGGCGCGGGCACGCCACGGACATGGCCGTCTTGCTCGGCCTGGCTGGCGAAGCCCCCGAGACCGCCGATCCGGACCGGATAGCGGAGACGATCGCGACGATCCGTACCGAGAAAAGTCTGCTGCTCGGCGGGCGGGTTTCCATCCCGTTCGACGAACCGAGCGATCTGCTGTTCCACAAAGGCCGGTTTTTGGAGGGCCATGCCAATGCGGTGCGCTTCACCGCTCGTTATGCCGACGGCTGCGAGACGAGCGAGACATATTTCTCGATCGGCGGCGGCGCGATCCTGCGGGAGGGGGAGCCGCCGCTGCGCGTCAACTTCACGCTTGCTCACCCTTTCAGCTCGGGTGAGGAGCTGCTGCGGATCGGACAGGCGACAGGGCTGTCGATCGGCCAGATCGTGGATGCCAACGAACTGGCGTGGCGCCCGGCCGAAGAGACGCAAGCGTTTCTGGATGCCGTCCGCGGCGCGATGCTGGATTGCATCGATCGCGGGCTGAAGGGTGAGGGGATCCTGCCGGGCGGGCTCAACGTGCGGCGACGTGCCCGCGATCTTCACAATCGGCTGCTCGCGCGCGGGCCGCGCAGCGATCCCTCGGCCGTGTTCGAATGGGTGAGCCTGTGGGCTCTGGCGGTGAACGAGGAAAATGCGGCGGGCGGCCGCGTCGTGACCGCACCCACCAATGGCGCTGCCGGCGTGCTGCCGGCCGTCCTCAAATATTATGAGGTTTTCACCGCCGCGCCCAATTGCGCGGGCAGCCGGCTGCTGCTGACGACGGCGGCGGCGATCGGCTTTCTCTACAAGAAGCGCGCCTCCATTTCAGCGGCCGAAATGGGGTGTCAGGGTGAAGTGGGCGTTGCCTGTTCGATGGCCGCCGCCGGGCTCGCCGCCGCGCTTGGCGCCACCAATGCGCAGATCGAAAATGCCGCCGAGATCGGCATGGAGCATAATCTCGGCCTCACCTGCGATCCGATCGGCGGCCTCGTTCAGATTCCCTGCATTGAGCGCAACACGATGGGCGCGATCAAGGCCATCAATGCCGCCTATCTGGCCCTACATGGCGACGGGCGCCACATCGTCAGCCTGGATGCGGTGATCGAGACGATGCGCCAGACCGGCGAAGACATGCGCTCCCAATATAAGGAAACGAGCCTCGGCGGTCTGGCGGTGAACGTGGTGGAATGCTGAGCGGCGACGCGTCTGACGCCAACCATCGTACCCCAGCGAAGGGCGGGGTCCAGGATTAGAAGCATAGCCCGTCAACCGTGGAATCCAGCTTCGCCAGAGTAAGGCCGCGGTATGAGCGAGGCCGCGTTGGTCACTGACTGGCGCGTCTTTTTTCCGGTTCGTGCTGAGCTTGTCGAAGCACCGTCCTTCTGCAAAGAAAAACGGCCCTTCGACAGGTTCAGGGCAAACGTAGGCAAATAAGGTCTTAAGAAAGTGCCTACTTCCCCCGCCCGGTTTCTTCCTGCAACGCATCGATCCGCTTCGAGGCGTCCGCCTTGGTCAGTCCATCCTCGAACGTCTCACCGGCCTCCTCGCTCAGCGTCTTGAGATAGGAGGCCTGCGCGCCTGTCATCGGTTCGTCCCCGGTCGTCCAGTCGTCTGGATCCTTTTCGGCGTTGGAGGTGGGGTGGTTCTTCGGATTGTCGATCATGGAAAGTCTCCTTGCCTGATCAACGCCGATGTTCTCTACCTGTTCCCAGTTAGCCGAGCGGAAGATCCAGCGCCTCGGCCACCGCCGCGTGCCGGATCATGCCGCCCGATACGTTGAGCCCGTTGGCCAGATCCGGATCGGCCGCCATCGCCGCCTTCGCACCCAGATTGGCCAGCTTCAGCGCGAACGGCAAAGTCGCATTGTTGAGCGCGAAAGCGGAGGTGCGGGCGACCGCGCCCGGCATGTTCGCCACGCAATAATGGATGATCCCGTCCACTTCGAACACCGGGTCGTCATGCGTGGTCGCGTGGCTGGTTTCGAAGCAGCCGCCCTGATCGATTGCGATATCCACCAGCACCGATCCGCGCTTCATCGTCTTCAGCATGTCGCGCGTGACCAGCTTGGGCGCGGCGGCGCCGGGGATCAGCACCGCGCCGATCACCAGATGCGCTCGCGCCACCGCCGCCGCGATCGCCGCTTGCGAGGCGTAAGCCGTCTTGATCTGGTTGGAGAAGAACATGTCCAGTTCCGCCAGCCGATCATTGTTGATGTCATAGATCGTCACGTCGGCGCGCATGCCCACGGCGATCTGCGCCGCATTCACCCCGGCGATACCACCACCCAGAATGGCGACTCGCGCCGGCGCCACGCCCGGCACGCCGCCCAGCAGCACGCCGCGCCCGCCCTGTTCCTTCTCCAGATAATGCGCGCCCACCTGCACGGACATGCGCCCCGCCACTTCCGACATCGGCTTCAGCAGCGGCAGCCCGCCGCGGGGGCTCGTCACCGTTTCATAGGCGATGCAGGTCGCGCCGGATCGCATCAGCCCTTCCGCCTGCGGCTTGTCTGCGGCGAGGTGGAGGTAGGTGAACAGCAGGTGGTGCGGGCGCAGCCTCGCGATTTCCGCCGGCTGCGGCTCCTTCACCTTCACGATCATCTCGGCCTGCTCGAACACCGCATCGGCGGTGGGCACGATCCGCGCGCCCGCATCGATATAATCCTGATCCTGAAAATCGATGCCGAGCCCGGCGCCGGTCTCCACGATCAGGTCGTGCCCGGCGCTTGCCAGCTCGCGCACCGAGGGCGGCGTGAGCCCCACGCGATATTCGTGATTCTTGATTTCCTTGGGAACACCGATCTTCATGGCCATCTCCGGCATCTTTGAATGAAGAATGCATAGCCCCGCTCGTGGCTCCAGTCGCCATTGCGGCGCTTCATCGCCCATGATACCGGCCGCGCGCTGCCTTCGGGTGCCTCGTCCGGCATCTGCCGCTATGCAGCCGGGCCAGCAGGATAGCCTCTCGGATGTCCACCGACATCGCCGTCAAGACCAGTATCGATCCGCTAGACCCCCCTATGGATGCGCATCCGCATCATGAGGGGCTGGGCCGGCTCGCACTTGGCGCGATCGGGATCGTCTTTGGCGATATCGGTACGAGCCCGCTTTACGCTTTCCGCGAAACGTTCGCCGGCCATCACCGGCTGGAGCCGAGTCCTGAAAACATCCTCGGCGTCCTCAGCCTGATCTTCTGGTCGATGATGGTGGTGGTGACGGTGAAATACGTCATGATCATCATGCGCGCCGACAATAAGGGCGAGGGAGGCAGCCTCGCGCTGCTGGCGCTGATTTCGCGTTCGGGCTCCACGAAGGTGCGCTGGACGCGGGGGCTGATCCTGCTGGGCGTCTTCGCTACCGCCCTTTTTTATGGCGACAGCATGATCACCCCGGCCATGTCGGTGTTGACCGCGGTCGAGGGTCTGGCCGTCGTCAGCCACGGCTTCGCGCCGTTCGTGCTGCCGATCGCGCTCGCGATTCTGTTCGGCCTCTTCACCATCCAGTCGCGCGGCGTCGGCAAGGTCGGGCTGCTGTTTGGCCCGATCATGATCCTCTATTTCGTCACGCTCGCCGGGCTCGGCATCATGAACATCGTCGCCCGGCCGGACGTCTTCTTCGCGCTCAATCCCTGGCATGCGGTGCGCTTCTTCCTGGATGACGGGATCCGCGCGTTTCTGGCGATGGGGTCGGTCGTCCTCGCCGTCACCGGGGCCGAGGCGCTGTATGCCGATATGGGGCATTTCGGGCGCAAGCCGATCGGCATTTCGTGGCTGGTGTTCGTGCTGCCCGCGCTGATGCTCAATTATCTGGGGCAGGGGGCGATGATCCTCGCCGCCACGCCGGAACAGGCGCTGGCGCTCGTCCACAATCCCTTTTTCTTCCTAGCGCCTGTCGAATGGCGCCTGCCGCTCGTGATCCTCGCCACGATGGCGACAATCATCGCCAGCCAGGCGGTGATCTCCGGCGCTTTCTCGGTCACGCAGCAGGCGATCCAGCTGGGCTTCATGCCGCGCCTGCGCATCATCCACACCAGCTCGCGCGCGGCGGGCCAGATCTACATTCCCAGCGTCAATTGGGCGCTGATGGTGATGGTGATGCTGCTGGTCGTCACCTTCCGCAGCTCCTCCAATCTTGCCGCCGCTTATGGCATCGCCGTTTCGGGCGCGATGATGATCGATAGCTGCCTGATCGGCGTGGTGCTGTTCGGCCTGTGGAAGTGGAAGCCGTGGTTCGGCGCGCCGCTGCTCGCGCTCTTCCTGCTCGTCGATTTCGCCTATCTCGCCGCCAATCTCACCAAGGTGCCCGATGGCGGCTGGTTCCCGCTGCTGATCGGCTTCATCATTTTCACCTTCCTCACCACATGGGCGCGCGGCCGGGCGCTCATGATCGCGCGGATGCGGGAGGCGACGATGCCGGTGGACGTATTCGTCCGCTCGGCCGCCGGCTCGGCGACACGCGTGTCCGGCACCGCCGTCTTCATGACGTCCAGCCCGCATGGTGTGCCCCATGCGCTGCTGCACAATCTAAAGCACAACAAGGTTCTGCACGAGCGCGTCATCCTGCTGACCGTGAAGATCGAGGATGTCCCCTACATCGATCAGACCAAGCGCCTGAACTTGGAGGATCTGGGCCAGGGCTTCTGGCGCCTCGTCGTGCGCTACGGTTTCATGGACGATCCGGACGTGCCCGCCGCGCTCGCCCGTACCACCGAATGTGGCCCCAGCTTCAAGATGATGGAGACCAGCTTCTTCCTCGCCCGGCAGACGCTCATCGCCTCGTCCCGGCCCGGCATGGCGATCTGGCGCGAGAAACTGTTCGCCTGGATGCTGCGCAACGCGGAAAGCGCGATGGAATTCTTCCGCCTGCCCACTAATCGCGTGGTCGAACTCGGCAGCCAGGTCGAAATCTGATTCGGATCGCGCCGGCCCGCGCTGCGTTAGCGTTGCTCTTCTCCGGAGCGCGCCATGATCCAGACCATCGCCAGCTATGTGGCGCCCACCGCGACGATGATCGCGGCGATGATGACCGCGTCCAATCTTGGCGCGCGCGTTACCGGCTGGGGCTTCGTCGTCTTTTCCATCGGCGCGGTCGCATGGATCATCCAGGCGCTCGGCACCGGCCAGCAAAATCTCCTGCTCTCCAACGCGTTTCTGCTGGTCATCAACGTCGTCGGCATCTGGCGCTGGCTCGGCCGCCAAAGCGCCTATGAGGATGGCGCCCGCGCCGCGCGGGAAGAAAGCGCGCGCCGGGGCGTGCCCACCCTGTTCCCGATGAGCGCACTCGTCGGCAAGCCGGTGAAGACGCAAGACGGCGCCACGATCGGCACCATGATCGAGGCGATGGCCTCCTCCGATCGGGGGCAGGTTGCCTATATGGTCGTCAGCCGGGGTGGGATCGGCGGCGTGGGTGAAACGCTTCACGCCATCGGCTGGAGCGAAGGCGTATATCGCGATGAAGGCATGGAAATCGGGCTGAGCGAAGCGGATCTCGCCGCCCGCCCCGCGCTCGATCGGGCAAAATGGCCGGCCACGGCGGCGCTCGCCGGTGCCCGCTGATCCGCTGGCTCCGGCGCCGATCATCGTCGCGGCGCTGTTCGCGCCGGCCGATCTGGCATGGCTGGATGGATTGCGCCGCGCGCACTTCCCGCCCGAGCGCAATCAGCTTGCCGCCCACCTGACTCTCTTCCACCATTTGCCGCCATCCGTAGCGGGCGAGCTTCGCCAGCGGCTCGCCGCGATGGTGCGGACCACCCCGTCGCCCCCGGCGCGAACGGCCGGCCTGCTGTCCCTAGGAGGCGGTGTCGCGATCCGGATCGCGTCTCCTGAACTCGAAGCCGTGCGCGCGGGTCTCGCAGAGGGGTTCGCCGGCCTGCTGACCCCGCAGGACAGAGCCGGCTGGCGCCCGCACGTCACCATCCAGAACAAGGTCACGTCCGCGCAAGCGCGGGCGCTGATGGCGGATCTCGGGCGCATCTTTCAGGACCGCCCCGTCAGGATCGCCGGCATCGGCACCTATTATTATCGTGGCGGGCCGTGGGAGCCCCTGTCCCGACACATGTTCGCCGGCTGAAGGTTAGTCTGCGGCGTTGACTCCGTCGCAGTTCAGGTCGAACGCCGCGAGGCCAGCGTCCAGATAAGCGGCCAGCGTGGGCATCTCGATGATCTGGTCGATTGGCTCTTCCTGATCGGGCTCGCGCGCTGCCTCCAGCGCGTCGGACCATTCGCTCGCATCGTAGGTGCCACGCCCCACCCAGGCGAGAGCGAGGATCTCCTCCACCTGTTCGTCGCCCAGTTCGTCCAGCAGGGCGAAAATCTCTTCCTCGACCGCCTCGTTCGATTCGTCGTCCAGAATCGCGAACTCGTCCTCCGAGTCGGCCGCGTCAACTTCGTCGTCCGTGTCGACGTCCGCATCCTGCGCTTCCATCTCCCGTGCGCGCAGGATGAGGCGGCAGATCGTTTCGATCGGCGTCACGAGTTCCATTGTCCGCTCCTAGATGCAGTCGAGGCGCGAACGAGAGGGCGGGGCTGCGGTTCCTTCCCCACGCGCGGATATGTTGACCGCCAAGCGCCCTCTTTCTATAGGCGCGCCTCCGTCGAGGAAATGGCGGGGTAGCTCAGCTGGTTAGAGCACGGGAATCATAATCCTGGGGTCGGGGGTTCAAGTCCCTCTCCCGCTACCATTTCCTCGATCGCGCCTGGTCCCGCTGTTCTCCATTTTGCGCGCCGCTGCCGCGCCAAATCCACGCGGGATTGTCGGCATTCAAGTAGTAACGGCACGAACGTCGGCGAACTTTCGTCCTGATCTCCTGGACCCCCCCGGATGGTATGAGCCGGCCCGACAACACAGTCGAAAAACGGAAGGAAAAGAGTACAAGTATCAGCGTTTTTTCTCATGCTATCGTAAACTCTGCGTCGAAACGGCGGTTTGGCTAAAAAATGCATGTGCCGCCCGAAAGCAAAAACCACCAAGGCCATGAAAGCCACAAAGGCCACGATCGCTGCGGCTTTCCGCCAATTTCTGGGCCGATCGCCGCATCATGCGCCGTTCGCAATCCTCCGTCTGCTCAGGGCGACGGAACATTTGGACGGGGTTTCGATGACTCGTAGAACAACATGGTCTGTTAACCGCTTCACGGGTAAACGGGCCTCATGTCGACGCTGATCCAGCAGTCCAATGCGCTACATCCCGCGCCGGACTGGCTTGGGTGCCACTCCACCGGAACGATCGATCCGCTGCTCGATCGGGCGATGGCGCTGGCAAAGGTCGGCGCCTGGTCCTGCGATCTTTCGGACAGCCGCCTGAGCTGGACCACAGGTGTCTATGATCTTTTCGGGATCCCCACCCACACGGCGCTTGATCGGCGACAGACGATCGAGATGTACACCGAGGAATCCCGCGAGGCGCTGGAGCGGCTTCGCACCCGGGCCATCACCATCGGCGGCTCGTTCACGCTGGATGCCCAGATCGTGCGTCCGGCAGGTGACACGCGGTGGATGCGTATTACCGGTGAGATGACGCTCAATGCGCGCGGGGACTCCGTCCTGCACGGCCTGAAGCAGGACGTCACCGAAGACAAATTGCGCCTGGAGACGCTGCGGCGTCTTGCGGAAAATGATGCCCTCACCGGCCTTGCCAGCCGCGCCGTCTACGAAAGCCTGTTTTTGAATCGGCGCCGCGCGGCCGAGCCGCTCGTGCCGATGGGCGCGCTCATCCTGTTCGATCTGGACGGGTTCAAGCGGATCAACGATCGGCTCGGCCATCTCGCCGGCGATGCCTGCCTCAAGGCGTTTGCGGAGCGGCTGTCCGCCAGCTTCCCCGAAGCGCTGCTGACCGCGCGCATAGGGGGCGACGAATTCGCCGTGATCGTCAGCAACGATGAGCCGGTGGCCTTCATCGAAGGGCGTCTGGCCCGCTTCCTGGCCCGGCTGTCCGCCCCTGTTCTGTGGCGCGGTCATATGCTCACGGTCGCCGCCACCAGCGGCATCGCCATTCCCCCCGATCCTTACTGCTACGATCCCGAAGAGCTGTTCGCTCACGCCGACGCCACCCTCTACGCCGCCAAAAGACGCCTCCGCCGCGGCCGCGCCTCCGACCGGCGTTGAGGGAAGCGGTACGATCAAGGCTGCTTTCGCCCGATTAGCGGACGTTGCCCGACGGCGAGGCGAACTCTCGTTTCTCGTAAGAGGAACCCGCGCATGGTGAGCCGTTTTTCGTTTTTGCTGTTGATTGTGGCCTTTGCCCCCGCAGCCCACGGGCGGTCCGTGCCGGGAAGCCGCTGTGCCGTTCCTAACGGCCTCCATCAGATCAGAGGGCAAGACCTGCGCACAGCAATCGTCGGCCGACAATTTTCTATCGCAGCTGGCCTCGGATCGTGGTCCTTCGGTGCGGACGGTCATTTTCTGATGATAGCCCACGGCCCCATTTCTCAAGGAGGCACCTATCAGATCGACAGATATAACATCTGCACCCGAACGCCAAACCTGATGTGCCTGCGACTTTATCGGACCCTGGACGGAGATATGGTGGCTATATCACTGACGCCGCGAGACGGCCGTTGTGTAAGAGAGCCTCTGCTGGATCTCGGAGCCGCAAAATGACATCGTTCGCAGCGTCCGTGAACGCCCGCTAACCACTACCACTTCCGGACATCAGTCTCGCATACCGCTGGAACAGTGCCCATGAAGCTAGCTCGTGTTCCGTGCCCATCGCTCCGCTACCGCCCAGGCCGAGCATCTCGGTAAAGCGAAGGTTACAAGACCGGTCAGACCGAAGCCGTCAGCGTCTCCAGTTCCTCGGTCAGCGCCATCCATGCCGCTTCCGCTTCGTCCAGCGCGGCCGCCACCTCGGCCCGCTTCTTCGCCAGCGCGCCCATCGATAGCTTCGCCAGCCCCGCCTCGGCACTGGCGGGATCAAACATCGCACGGTCGAGAGCGGATCGCTCGGCGGTCAGTTTGGCCATCTTCGCTTCAGCCTCGCTGACGCGCTTCTTCAGCGCCAGCCCCTTCTCCCGCGCCTCGGCGGCAGCCTTCTTGTCCTGCTTCTTGCCCTTGCCGCCGCTCTTCCCGCCGCCGCCATCCTTGGTCAGGATGAAGGCGGTATAATCTTCCAGGCTGCCGTCGAATTCGTTGGCCCGCCCGCCATCCACCAGCACCAGTCGGTCGGCGGTCAGCTCCACCATGTGGCGATCGTGGCTGACGAGGATGACGGCGCCCTTATAGCCGTTCAGCGCCTGCACCAGCGCCTCGCGTGCATCCACATCAAGGTGGTTGGTAGGCTCGTCGAGGATCAGCAGGTGCGGCGCATCGCGGGTGATCAGCGCCAGCGCCAGCCGGGCCTTCTCGCCGCCGGACATCTTGCCGACCGCGCCCACGGCACGATCGCCCGAAAAGCCGAACCGGCCGAGCTGGGCGCGGACGGCGGCGGGCGTCTTGCCTTTCATCACGCGGGTCATGTGCGCCAGTGGCGTGTCCGATCCGTCTAACTCTTCCACCTGATACTGGGTGAAATACCCGACCTTCATCTTGCCGGAGGCGTTCATCTGCCCTTCCATCGGCGCGAGTTGTGCGGCCAGAAGCCGGGCGAGGGTCGTCTTGCCGTTGCCGTTGCGGCCGAGCAGGGCCAGTCGGTCGTCCGGATCGATCCGCAGGTTGAGCCGCTCCAGAATCGGCGTTTCGCCATAGCCGACGCTCGCCAGATCGAGCGTGATCAGCGGCGGGCGCAGCTCCTCGGGATCCGGGAAGTCGAAGCTCAGCGTGGGATCGTCGGCCAGCTCGGCAATGGGCTGCATCTTGGCCAGCATCTTCTGGCGGGACTGGGCCTGCTTGGCGGTGGAGGCGCGGGCCGAGTTGCGGGCGATATAGTCCTGCAGCTTGGCGCGCTGCGTATCCTGATTGGCCTTGGCGGCAGCGGCCTGCGCCGCCCGCTCGGCGCGCTGGCGCTCGAATGCGTCATAGCCGCCGGCATACAGCGTGACCTTGCCGCCCTGTAGATGGAGGATGTTGTCGACCACGTTGTTGAGCAGATCGCGCTCGTGGCTGATGACGACCATCATCGCTGGATAGGATTTGAGAAAATTCTCCAGCCAGAGCGTGGCTTCCAGATCGAGGTGGTTGGAAGGCTCGTCCAGCAGCAGCAGGTCGGGATTGGAAAACAACAGCGCGGCCAGCGCCACCCGCATCTTCCAGCCGCCGGAAAAGCTGTCGAGCGGCCGGCCCTGCATCTCCTCGTCGAAGCCAAGACCCACCAGAATGCCGGCGGCGCGGGCGGGCGCGGTATAGGCATCGATCGCGATCAGGCGCTCATACAGATCGCCCAGCCGGTCCGGATCCTCGCACGTCTCGCTCTCGGCCAGCAAAGCCGCGCGCTCGGTATCGGCGGCCAGCACCGTCTCGATCGGCGTGGACGTGCCGTGCGGCGCTTCCTGGGCGATATAGCCGATGCGCGTACCCCTCGGCATCTCGATCGCGCCGTTATCGGGATCCAGATGGCCCATCATCACCTTCATCAAGGTAGATTTGCCGGCGCCGTTGCGGCCGATCAGGCCCACGCGGGCGCGTGGCGGCAGGGCTGCCGAAGCGCCGTCCAGGATCGTGCGGCCGCCCAGGCGCACGGTGATGCCATTGATGTTGAGCATGGCGCGCGCCTAGCATGCTGCGGCGCAATAGGGGAGGGGGCTTTCCTCGACAGACTTCGTTCAGCAGGTTCGCCGCACAGGGAGCGTTTGCGACACGAATCCGGCGGGCTACGCGCGGACGAACAGGGAAGAAGCAGCCACGCATGTCGTCGCAGGAAGCCGCCGGGATCGTCATCAATGTCCGCATGTCCGGTCGGGAGCGTGATGCTGGCTCGTCGGCGGCGATGCTTCCGGGCATCTGGCTGGCCAGCGCGCTGGGCGCCAGCCTGATCGCCTTTCTGTCGCTACTCGCCTTTACGAGGGAGACCATAAGCCCGCTCGCCTCCGGTAGCGCCGCGATCCTGCTGGCGTCCGGCGTGATCGTCGCAGTGCGCTATGCTGTGCGGGATGCGGAGGCCGGCTGGCCGCGCATCGCACGAGATTTCAGCGAATATATCGGCCTGTTCGGTGCCATCTGCCTGCTCGGTGCGATGGCGAGCTACCCGATCGCCGCGATGAACCACGGCTTTGCCGATGCGCGGTTGGAAGCGATAGACCGGGGGCTGCGGTTCGATTGGATCGCCTGGTACGATATGGTCGCCGCCCATCCGGGCCTGCAATTGGTCGGCCGGAGCGTGTATGACAGTATCTTCGTAACGCCGGCGATCCTGCTTGGTTATTTCGCCGTTACCGGAGCGCAGGCCGAAGCGCGCCGCTTCATCCTCGCTTTCTGGCTCGCGGCCGTGCTGACTCTTTGCCTGTTCAGCCTGATGCCCGCCCAAGGCCCGCTCGCCTTTTTGTGGCACGGCCCGGTGCCCTACATGCCGGTGAGCGCACTCTATCAGGCCGAACTGATCCCGGCGCTGCGCGATCACGCGCTCAGCAGCATCGATCCCGGACAACTGCGAGGGCTGGTCTGCGCGCCGAGTTTCCATGCGGCGAGCGCGACGCTCTTCGGCACAACCGCCTGGATAGCGGCACGGCCCCTGCGCTGGCCTCTCGTCACGCTGAACGCGGCGATGCTGCTGGCAACGCCGGTGGAGGGGACGCACTATCTGACGGATCTGATCGCGGGAATGTTCGTCGCTCTCGTAGCACTAGCCGGAGCTGGGGCGCTAGCCCGGGTGGCAGCGGTGCGCTCTGCCGATTGAGATGTAAGCGCGTCCTGCTCAGCTGCGTGCGGAATATCGTTTGCGGAAGTCATCGGCCCACATGCTCAGCCTCCCTTCCGCGATCGCCTCGCGCAGCCCGGCCATCACCTGCTGGTAGAACCACAGATTATGCTCGGTCAGCAGCATCGCCCCCAGCATCTCCCCCGCCTTGGTAAGATGGTGGAGGTAAGCGCGGCTCCACCCCGCGATCGGGCTGTCGGGATCGATCGGAGTGAGATCCTCCGCCCATTTGGCGTTGCGAATATTGACCGGGCCATCCCAGGTAAAGGCCTGCCCGTTGCGCCCGCTGCGGGTGGGCAACACGCAATCGAACATGTCGATCCCGCGCTCCACCGCGCCGACGATGTCGTCGGGTTTGCCGACCCCCATCAGATAGCGCGGCTTGGCCTCGTCCAGCATCCCCGGCGCATAATCCAGGCAGGCGAACATCGCCTCCTGTCCTTCGCCGACCGCAAGGCCGCCGACGGCATAGCCATCGAAGCCGATTCCCTTCAGCGCGTCCGCCGATCGGCCCCGTAGTTCGGGATCGAGCGCGCCTTGCTGGATGCCGAAGATCGCCGCACGCGCCGCATGATCGCCGCCGCCGTCGAAGGCTGCGCGCGATCGCTCCGCCCAGCGCATCGATCGCGCCATCGCCGCCTCCTGCACCTCGCGGGTGGACGTGGTGGGGACCAGTTCGTCGAACGCCATCACAATGTCCGAACCCAGCAGGCGCTGGATCTCGATCGATCGTTCGGGGCTCAGCATATGTGCCGATCCGTCGAGGTGGCTCTTGAACGACACGCCATCCTCGCTGCGTTTGGTCAGCGCCGACAGGCTCATCACCTGATAGCCGCCGCTGTCCGTCAGGATCGGCCGCTCCCAACCGCTAAAGGCGTGCAATCCGCCCAGCCGCGCTACGCGCTCCGCGCCGGGCCGCAGCATCAGGTGATAGGTGTTGCCGAGGATGATGTCCGCGCCGCTCGCCCGCACGTCCGCCGGCTTCATCGCCTTGACCGTTCCCGCCGTTCCTACCGGCATGAAGGCAGGCGTACGAATCATGCCGCGCTGCATGGCGATTTCGCCGAGGCGCGCCTTGCCATCGGTCTTGTGGACGGCGAAGTGGAAGCGAGGGGCAGTCATCCGCGCCCTTTAGCGGCAAGGGTGACGAGCGTCACGCCACTCGCCGCCTGATCGTTATTCAGCTAGGGAGGCACTCTCGGCCTGCCAGCCCGCCACAAGCGCTTCCGCCGTGATCAGATCGGCGGCAAAATCGACCTCGCTCCACGGCGCCCCCTGAATATCTACGGCATGCACATCGCCCTGGCGCGCCAGATGATCGATGACGCTCAGGAACCAGCGCTTCAGCGTATCCGGCTCGTACATCATCTCGGCCATCGTCTGCCGGAAGAGGCGGGTTCCCTCGCCCCGGAACAGCAGCATCCCGATCGACTCCGCATTCGCCTGCGTCAGCTGCTTGCCGATGGCCTGGACCCGATCACCCTCCAACCAAACCTTCATGTCATCGGTATCATAATCCGGCTTGCGATCGATGGTGACGTTGATCGTCCCCCGCCCTTCGCTCAGCAGGCGGCGGACGATATCGGCAGATACCAATGTGTCGCCGTTCAGCACCAGCACGTCGCCTTCGAACAGTTCCCGCGCCATCCAGAGCGACGCCAGATTGTCGGCCACTTCGTAGAAGGGGTTGTGAAGCGTCCGTACGTTCGGTCGCCCCTCCAGCATTGTCTCGACCAGCCGGGCGTTGAACCCGACGATCACCACGATCTCCGCAATGCCGGCCTCGGACAAGGCATCGAGCTGCCACTCCAGCAGGGGTTTGCCGCCGAATTCCAGCAGGCATTTCGGGCTATCCACCGTCAGCGCGCCCAATCGCGATCCGCGCCCGGCCGCGAGAATGATGGCCCGCACGGGTGTCGGTTGAGAAGACATGATCGGGCTCCTGGCTGGAAATATCGGGCGGCATGTCCTGACCCTCAGCCCAGATAGACGATCTTCCCTGCCGATGGCGAGAGCGGCGGGCGGAACGTCTTTCCTCGGGACGTGGCCTGTGTGGATCCCCTATGGTGGGTCCGCTAACGTCCGGAGGTGCCATGACCGAAGTTGCCGCGAATGCGACGATCAGCCGCTTCGGCTATCCCGCGACCTTGGTCAGCGAGAGCGAGCATTGGGTGGTGTTGATCCGCCCCGATCAGCCCACATTGGGCAGCCTCGTCCTGGCGGCGAAAAGCGACGCCACCGCGTTCGCCGATCTGTCGCCCGCTGCCTTCGCCGATCTGGGCGAGATGATCGCACGTCTCGAACGGATGCTGCGGGCAACAGTCGCGCCTGACAAGATCAATTATCTGATGCTGATGATGGCCGATCCGCACGTCCATTTTCACGTGCTGCCGCGTTATGCAGGCGAGCGATCGTTTCAGGACATGCGCAAGGACGACGAAGGATGGCCGAAGGTGCCACTTCTCACCCCGGCGCTGAAGTTGGATGCCGGACAGATTCAGGCTTTGGCAGAGTGGATGGCCGGCGCAGCCGCTTGAACGCAGTTCCGGCGGGCTGGCGTTAACGGGACGACACCGCGTCGATACGATCGCGGTCAGGAAGCTAAACGATCTCGGCCCATCCTGAGCGTAACGATCAATCCACCTTCGGACCAGTCATAGACGATGGATCCGCCCAATTGGCTCGATACGCTCCGCCGGACGAGCTTGCTGCCAAAGCCCTCAGCCGCGCCATCTGGCGGCGATACGGCAGGGCCGCCCCGCTCCAGCCACGTCATGACAATCTCGGTTCCATCGGGTGTGGTCGAAAGATCCAGAGTCCCCGTGGGCAGCGAGAGTGCACCATATTTCATCGAATTCGTCGCCAGCTCGTGAATCACCAGCGCAAGGCCCGTCGCTGCGCCTTCGCCGACGCCCATGCGTTCGACAGCAACCCGGATCCGGCCTTTGAAAGCGCCCATGTCGTCATAGGGGGCCAGCAGTACCGAAAGCAGATCGCCCAGCAGTGCTGCGTTCCCTTGGCCGTTTGGCAGCGGCCGGACGAGATCATGTGCCCGGCCCAACGCCGATAAGCGCTGGGTCAGCTCGCGCGCCATATCTTCCGTGCTTGCCGCCGCTCGCGACGTGATCGCGGTGAGGCCGGTGGCGATGGTGAGCAGGTTCTTCACCCGATGGCTCATCTCGCCGGCGAGCAGCTCATTGCCCTCTTCGGCATGCTTGCGCCCGGTCACGTCCAGGAAGATGCCGAACATGGTGCGGCCGACGATCCCGACATCCTCGCCTTGCCCGCGCGCCGATATCCATCGCACGTCGTCACCGGCCATGATGCGAAAGTCGGTTTCGTAAGGCCCGAGCACGGCGCGGGTCGCCGCGAAGGCTGACCGCACACGATCCCGATCCGAGGGATGAATATGGGCGGACAGCTCTTCGAACGTTACCGAGTCCCGCCAGGGCAGCCCCCACAGCTCGAATCCGCGCTGATCCATCGTGAAGAGGTCGGTATCGACATTCCACGCCCAGAGCGCCACGCCGGCCGCCGTCACGGCCAACTGCAGATGTTCGGGTTTCCAGGCATGGGCAGTCGGCGTCTTAGGAAGCAAGCCGAATGTCCTTTTCGGTTATAGGCCACGCCATAGGGGGTCGAGGGCCGCGCCACCTAGCTAATCTTGCGTGGGCGATGCCCTCGACGTTCAAGGCCATCGGAGTTGGGCCTTCCAAACCCGCTCGTTTGGCCCGCCAAGACGCTCCGACTTCATCGCTGGCGTGCGACTTTTCGCAAGGCTCGAGATAATGTGTCGATCGAATAGGGTTTATGCACCAGCTCGAATCCGTGGGTTCCACCCTGAGCCAAAACCTCGCTGTAACCGCTGGTCAGCACCACGGGCAGCTGCGGATAAAGGCGGGCAATTTCCTGGCCAAGCTCGATCCCCGACATGCCCGGCATCATCACGTCTGAAAAGACGATGTTGAACCGGTTCGCGTCACGGGCCAGCTCCGCAAGAGCCTTTGCGCCGTCCATCGCCCAGATGACGTGAAAGCCCAGTTCGGTCAGCGCTTCGGTCGCGAACATGCCGACTTCGGCATTGTCTTCCACTACCAGCACGCAGGCGCCCTCGCCCAACAAGGGGGGATTGCCGCCAGCGTCCTCCGTGACGCTCTGTGCGCCCTCGACCCGAGGCAGGTACATGGTGAAGGTTGCCCCTTCGCCTTCCGTGCTCATCACGATGACGCCGCCGCCGGATTGCTTCGTGAAACCGAATACCTGGCTGAGGCCAAGGCCGGTTCCTTCGCCCACGCCTTTGGTGGTAAAGAAAGGCTCGAAAATGCGTTCGATATTCTGGGCTGAAATGCCGGGCCCGGTGTCGGCCAACGACACCGTCACGAACTCGCCGAAAATGGCTGGGTGGGATCGGATCGCAGGCATGCCGGATGTCGCCGCGACGGTGATGGTCAACTCGCCCGAACCCTTCATCGCATCGCGCGCATTCACGGCCATGTTGACGATCGCGGTATCGAACTGGCTGCGATCGGCATCGATGTGGCACGGCTCGGTAGGGAGCCGATGCGAAAGTCTGACGCGGGAGCCACACAAGGATCGCACCATGTCGCCGACCGCACGTACGCTTTCGCCGACGTCGAAGACTTCCGGCCTCAAGGATTGCCGGCGGGCAAAGGCGAGCAGCTGATTGGTCAGCTTCGTCGCCCGGTCGGCGGTGTCGGCGATTGCATCGATATAGCGCTGGCGGCGCTCGTCTGAGAGACTGGGACGTCGCAGGAGGTCAACCGAGCCCCGGATGACGGTCAGAAGGTTGTTGAAGTCGTGAGCCACCCCGCCGGTAAGCTGGCCTATGGCTTCCACCTTCTGTGACTGCCGCAACGCATCCTCGGCCTGCCCAAGGTCTGCAGTGCGTTCCGCCACGCGCTGTTCGAGGGTTTCGTTGAGCGCGCGCAGATCGGCGACGGCACGATCGCGCTCTGCCTGGATGGTGCGCCTCTCCTGCACATCGATCAGAACGCCGGGAAAGCTCAGCGCTGTTCCGTCCGGCCCATGGTCGACCCGCCCGTTCGCTTCGATCCAGTAAAATCGGCCGTCCGCCCGGCGCACGCGATACTGATGCGCGTAAGAGCCCCCACGCGCGATGACCGTGTCGATCGCTTCGGTGAGCGCCGGCTGATCGTCCGGGTGAACCGTCGCCGTAATTTGTTGGAGCGCAATGCCTTTCCGTCCGAGCGCAGGGTCCAGGCCGAACGCGCGGGCGAATGGCTCATCCACGGTGAACTGGTCGTTTGTTAGATCCCAATGCCAGGTTCCGATGATGGCACCAGCCTCCAGGGCCAACTGCACGCGCTCTGCATTCTCGCGGGCCAGTGCCTCGCTGATGCGCAGGCGCTCTTCGCCTTCGCGTCGGGCCGTAACATCGTTGAAGATGATTGCGATCTGCCGGTCGGCGGGATCTCCAACCCGTACTGCTCTAACGTCGAACCAGCGTTGAAACGCTTCGGCGTAGCTCTCGAAGTTCGTCGCTTCCCCGGTCTTGGCCACGTGGCCATAGGTCTCGAACCAGAATCGCTCCAGATCCGGTGCAAACTCGGTGACCCATTTGCCGCGCAGGTTGACGCCGGATTGGCGTTCAAACGCTGGATTGGCTTCGACGAAACGGTAATCGACGGGCTTGTCGTCGGCATCGAACTTTACTTCGACGATGGCAAATGCCGCATCGACCGTTTCGAAGATCGTCTGGAAACGGTCCTGCGCCCTCCGAAGCGCTTCTCCGGCAAGATGCTCCTCGGTACGATCACGGAGAATTTTGACGTAGCCGACATGCGTGCCCGCCTGATCGCGAAGTGGCGACAGTTCCCCGCTGGCCCAGAAACGCTCGCCCGACTTTCGCACATGCCAGCGCTCGTCAGCGGCCGTTCCATGCTGGGCTGCAAGCTGCATCTCGCGTTGGGCTCGCTCGGCCGCCCGATCTTCCGGCGTAAAAAACCGGTCGGCCGGCTGGTCCAACATCTCAGCTTCGCTCCAGTCGAGGATGCTTTCGGCACCGCGATTCCAGCGCGTGACTTTGCCTTCAAGGTTCATGGCGATGATCGCAAAGTCTGATGCACTGTCGAGGATCTGGCGATGGCGCGCCTCGCTGTTCCGCAACACATCGCCGTGAGCGAGAGTGGCGCTGATGCTGTCGGCTTGTTCGAGCTGCAGCGCTATAAGCCTGGCAAACATTTCGAACGTCGGCAGTATGCCCGCCCGATCGAGATCATGGGGAACGGAGTCGATCGCGCAGAGCGTACCGAAGAAGCGGCCGTCCGGCATGACGATCGGCACCGAGATATAGCTTTTGAGCCCATACAATGCAGGCGTGTGATGGCCGGCAAAAACGGGGTCGGCGTCGACGTCGGAGATGACCACCGCCTGACGGTTTTGCCGGATCTCATGACAGATCGTCGTTTCCACTTTCAGCTCGCCGCCTGGCTGAAGACCGAAGTTGATGTCGTCCCGCACGCTACAAGCGATCCAACGGTCATCCGTTACCCGGGCGATAGCGGCGAAGCGCATTCCGGTGAGCTGGCAAACCGTGTCCAGCATCATCGGAACGACGTCGATGCGGCTGATGGCCTCGACGTCCATCAAATAGGCGTCGGTGACGGATAAATTGCCTTCCATCGCTATCGCTTAGTCGCTGGCAGAGTTTCCGTCATCAACCAAGCATATCAGGCTTGATCGTTGAATCGGCAGCGCCGTAGGTCGAGATGGTTCGGAGAGCCGACCTACGCAATCTGCCAGACCTATTTTAAGGAAGAAGAAGCGAGGCATCGCCGTAAGAGTAGAAACGATAATCATTCTCGATGGCACACGCGTAAGCCGCTTTCATGCGGTCGGTGCCCATCAGCGCCGAGACCAGCATGAACAAACTCTGATACGGGCGGAAAAACCTATTTTCTTGCATGCGCTTAGACGTAACAATCACGGCCGAGAATTTGAACCCTAACGAATTCCTACCCGGAGCAGAGTTCGCGTTTGGCAACCTCCCTAGCGAACGCGTCTTGCTTGGGACGGTTGTCAAAAAGCCTCCTCCCGTCCGCCTCACATACGAAATGACCGCCTCTTTCAGGCAGGAAGGCACCGGACTGCTTTGCCGGCTCCGAACTGCCGGTTTGGGTGAGAGCAAAATGATCGCTCTACCGGCAACAAACCCGCCCCGGTTTGGCGGACTAATTTGCCCGCTGGATGTTCAATCGGGAGGATCCATCACCGTTTTAATGGGCGGCCGCAAGCTTGAGAACAGGCGCTCAGAACGAGACGATAACACTGACCGTATCGGTGTAACGTCCAGCTGGCGGCGTCGCCTGCGCGGGGTTGATGCGAGCGCGATAGCTTTGCATTTGCGCGGGAACCAGCGCTCCGGTTCCGACGCTTGTTCCAGGCTGCGGATTCGTCTGATCCCAGATGGTCGTACCGTCCGGTAAGTACAGGTTATACTGCAGTATATGGCCGGCACCGTCAGTCATTGCGCGCCAAGGCCGTGAAACTCCGGAGCTGCCGCTGGTGAAGGCAACGCTGTACGTCGCATCCTTCGTGCAGTCGACCGCCACCGCTTGGTTCACCTCCGTAAATTGACTGACCAGCGGCGCGCTGCCGAAGCTCAACGCAGGCGCGCTGATCCGGCAATCTTTGCCGACCACCAGCGTTACGGTGATCAACGCCGTGCCCGTGCCGCTCTCGGAAAATACGCAAATGCCGCCTATGCCGATCCCGTGGCAGATCTGCCAGCTCCATTGGACCGTCAACGTGTCGGTGTATGTGCCTGCTGAAACGTTCGCGCCGGCAGTAGGCATTGCGTACAGCTTCGGAGCGAAGGTCCCTGCGCTGAGGATCCCGAGCAGCGAGAGCAAGCTGGAGTCCATGTACTCGATCGAGGACGTGCGATTGAAGGCGTAAGTGCCGTTCGCGTCCGCAGAGGCGGTATAGGGTATTACATCCCCGCTGGAGCCCTTCAGGCGAAAGCTGTTTAGGCTGGTGACCGTCGCGACTGCTGAATTCGTTGCAACGACGCTGATGAGCGATCCACTGCAGGTGAACCCGGCAGAAGAGGAGGATTGAGAGACACTGCCTTGCCGCACGTCGTAAGATGACGACGGCGAGAAGGCGAACGCCGTCGATGCCGAAACCTGGCATGCAGCGTGCGCGGTTGCGGACAGGCCTAAAGCCGCCAGCACTATGAGAATGACTCGGACTAAACGCATGTCACGGGAGCTAGCGTTGCAAGGGGCTGGGTACCGGCCGGAACCTTTACATTGGCTCGGCAGCGGCTGCCGTCGCTCCGTACGATGTCGAGCGACTCTTGGGGTGCAGCGTCGTCAATGAAGACAAGCCCATCCCAGCCGATCTCGGCGATGCGGTCACCTGCGCGATGAGCGATACCGCCAGGTGCGAGCGGCCGACCAAGCATTTCGAATACGGGTACCGACACGCTGAGAGCGCGGCGAATACCCATATGGATGACAGCACCGGTGCCCGCCTGCATCGCGATTCGCCGCTCGACTACTGGCGCGGAAAGTCCCGCATCAAGCGCAAGCGGGTCCAGCCCAAATCTTCCTGGATGATAAGCGGTGATGCTCGGAACGAACAGTCGCCCATGCTTGTCGGTGACGCCGATGTTCTGGTTCTCGTATGAGATTGGCACGTTGGCAACGCCGTCGGTCGAGACAACCGCAAAGGCGTCGCTCACCTGGTTCGCGGCATAAACCTGACGGTCCAGCATCACTAGAGTGCCGGTTGCTCCCGCCCAAAGCGAGCCACGCCGTCCGGCAAAGGCGCCGCCAGCCTGAACATCCATCGTGCGACCGCGCCATTCCGCCGTTGCTTGCCCAAATGCGCTGCCGCCACCCGTGTTCGCCACGCTTGCGGCGATACCGAGGCCGCCGTTACTAGGAATCGACCTTTGATAATCGAGCTGTCCCAGGGTGCCGCGCGCGTCGTTACGGCTAGCACCCGCGCTGATGCTGCCGCGACCGAACGGAATGAGCACCCGCACTTGGGCGCTGGTGGTCCTGCGAACGAAGTCGTGGTCCGCACCTAAAAACAGATTGGCGAGGCGGCCAATCGGTCGGGACCACGAAAACGAAGCGAGCCGCATGCGTGTACGATCGAGCGTACGCGCGTCGATGAAAGCGATCCCGACTGACCCTTGGCCGGGCAGGGCGGCTGTGAGGATCAGGCGATCTGATCGGCGTGTGCTCTGTAGTGTATAGAGGTTGAAGCTGCCGAGGTCGCGATAGCCGCTGCTGCGCTCGAGATGCTGCGCGGCAAAGCCGAACACGCGCGAGTTGTAGCTGTAGCCGACGCTGACTTGATGATCGGCACGGCCATTGCGGTGGCTGGCTGCGGCGGCAATGTCCACCACGCCCCACAGGCCAGGCTGAACCGTGACGCCGCCACCGAGCAGCTGCAACCCGCGGGTCGCTTCACCATGTCCTTCGATGGTGAGACGACGGTTCAAACCGTATCGGATCGTGCCACTTGCGGCAGCGGCGCCGTAGTCAAAGCTGCGGATGCCGTAGCCTCGCCTCAAAAGACCAGCTTCGAAGCTGCCATCGACAAGCCCCTGCCGCAACAGCTCGGAGGCAACGTAGAAGGGAACGGTTGTGGCGACCTGGCGGCCGACGGCATCAGTTGTGACGATCGTGGCCTGACCCGCGCCGTTCACCACTGGCAGGTTGTCGAGCACGAACCGGCCGGGCACCACCTCCGCGCTCTGCTGCTTGTAGCCGTTGACAAAGAGATCGACCGTGCTCGGCACCGCCGTTTGCCCGGCGAAGCTCGGCAGCGGCATTGTTAGCAGATCGGGCCGGACTTGAAAATCGCGTGAGATCTGGAAGCCGCCGAGGCGGACAGAACTCGCCCATGGTAGAGATTGCGTGATGAGGTCGCCCGCCGTCATCGCGATGGCGTGCACCTCATCGATCAATCGATAGCGGGTATCAAAACGTAAATATCCTGACGACGTATTGCCGCCACTGATCCGCATCGTCCCGGTATTGGAGAAAGTGCCAAAGCCGCCGAACAGCCGCTGCTCGGTCCACAGCGACGCGTTTGTCGAGCCGCCGCTGGTCTGCACGTACAGGTCATAATTTAGCAGTGCCCCACTGTTCGCAACCGTATGCGACCGCTCGCGGGGGAGGGAAGCGATGTGACTCGTCGGCAGCAACGCTGGATCAGCGTTGATTAGCAATCGCTGACCACCAGCGTCGTATTGAGCTTGAACCCCAACGAGATCCGCGAGGTCAACTTCGCCCGTTGCGTTCGCCGGTATGCCGTTGGCCAGAAGATCGGATCCGGCAACGATGGGATGGCCGTTGCGCAAATGCATGGATACGATTCTGCCCTTCTCCTGGCCGTTCACCACGAGCTCCACAAACAGCCGTGCGCTCGTGGTTGCGGCCGTACTGACCGGAGGTAGATCCGCAGCAGTAGCGCAGCCGGGGCCAAACACTGCGAGCACGCCGTAAAAAGCGGTGAAGAGCCAACGCATGTCGCGCGTCCCAGCATCTTGCCTCAGGTCAAACTGGAAAGGGTCTGGTCGGCGCCGTTCACGCCGACGACCAGGCTCCCGGCGAGAGGGGAATTTGCCGGAAGCTTGAAGCGCTTAGTTGCGCCTGGAAGCACGTAGCCGGCTAGGCCGGAGATCAACATACTGGTCTGGCCGTGATTCACGAGCCTAAGGTCAGTAAGCCGAGCGTGGCGGCCGCCGCTGTTGTGCACCTCGAGATACCTCTCGCTGCGGTCCAGCTCGATACGTATCGACAAGCGGGGCTGCGTCTGCTCGCCTGCACCGTAGGTAAACAGTGGAATTGAGTAGCGCATCTGCACAGCCAAACTGGCAGTCGTCGGACCAGTGACGGAGTCGGCGGGCCGGGGCAGTTCGTCGATGAGCAATCTGTAGGCATGCTCGCCTGACGGATCCGCCGTGCGGCGAATTATCCGCACCAATTGGCGCGCGCCGGGCGCGACCTGTGCTACTGGCGGACTGCTCACCACTGCATCCTGCTGAACGTAGCTGTCTTCGCCGTTAGCTTGGCTCCAGCCAAGTGAGCGGACCTGCATCGTTACGGGTTCGCTCCCTCGATTCTCGATCCAGACCGCAGCGGATTGCTGATTGGAAGCAATAATCGGGTCGACCGGCCAGAGCACAACGGCGGCGGGGTAGGCAGCGGTCGGAACAATGACGGCGGCCAAGGCGATACCGACTGCTTGAAAGCGGGTCATTCCAAGTATCCTCATTTTACCAAGCGAGCGTGACGCGCACGGTGTCCGAATAAGTGCCGGCTTTTTGGCTGCCGGGCAGGGTGGCTGTGCCGGCAACGGGCAGGCTCACGCGGGTCGTGCCTGGCGGGAAGACGATCGCAATCGACTGCGTCGTCCATTCGGTCGTCCCGTTGACGTAAAGTCGATAGGAGATCGTCCTGGTAGCATCGCCGGCCAATGCTAGCCGGCGCACACCGCCGCTCGCATTGCTGCCAATGTCTGCTGTGACGTTCACCGAGGTGCCCGGCGTACAGTCGATCCGAAGCCCCGTGCCACCGACGGAGACCAGCCCCGCAGTTATCGTGCCGCTCTGGACGCCCGACACGGTGCCCAGATTGATCGAACCCCACTGGCTTGATCCCGAGGTCGCTACCGAACAACCGGTCACCACATCGGCTGAGACCTGAAAGCTTTGCTGCGCCGCGTCGGCCTTAGTGCCGATCAAGGAAAGAGCGGCAACCGAACCCGCCAGCGCGCGAAGCGCCATACTCATTGCTGGTGCCCCGTGTCCGCCCTCACCAGCTTAGAGTTACCGAAACCGTATCCGTGTAAGAGCCGGCAGCAATCACCGCCCCGCCGCTGTTCACACGTCCGTAGATCGGCACGGTGATTGCTGCACTGGTAGCGCTGCCGAGTGGGATCGAGCCGCCCACCGCGATCTCCTGGGTGCGCGCAGGATCTGAAAAGAGGCGATAGGCAATCGAGCTGGTGCCCGTCGAAAGGTAGCGCTGACCGCTATTGTCATGCTGGCCGGAGCCAAGCGTAAGGCTAGGCGATGCGCCCGGCGAGCAAAGAACTGAAAGAGCCCCACCGCCACTCGTCTGTACCTGGGCATCCACGTTGCCGAAAAGGCCGGGCTGGTCCGCGAAAGCCATGTTGCCAGCGTTGCCGAAGGTCGAAGACGCGCTGGTGGCACCATTTACGACGCAAGCAGACGTTACGTTGAGCGACACGCCGATCGTACCGCTGGCGGTGCCCGCCTCGGCCGGGCTCATCGCAGCAATCAAAGAAATAGCCTGTAGGACGGCAATGAAGTGGAGGCTTGACGACTGAAGTTTGACCATGGCTGCATTCCCGTGCCTGAATAACGGGACCTGCAGACGCTCACGCGGTTAAGAGAAACTTACCTCGACCGGCACGGCTCTCGGAAATTAGACTAGGGTCTAATACGGAGACCTAATGCTGACCTCGCGGTCTATCGCGAGCAAGGCCTTACGTGCACTCACGCGCGCCATGTCCCGTGACGATTCGTTGCCTTCGGACAGCGCGATCCACGCCTTCGATACCTCAATGAAACCGAGAGTCCCGGCCAGCCCGCCTATGCGATGCGCCCGGGAGGCTCCGTTTGGCTCGTCGATATGGGCGACGGCGTCGCGAAGTTGTCCGTAAAAGCCGGCAACAAGCGCGGCAAATTCCTCGGCACCGAAAAGGGTGCTGAGTCGATCCCGGGTCGATGCCGTTGCGTCTGGCATCCAGGGGCAAGTCGCTAAGGTGAGTTGTTCGGGTGAGCATGGCTTAGCGAGGTAGCCGTCCATGCCTGAGTCTTGAATCAGCCGTTTGATCTGAGCGAAAGGCAAGGAGGTGAAGGCTAAGATTGCGAGATTCGCAGAGCCCGTACCACTCTCGCGGATCGCGCGAGCCGTATCAAAGCCGTCGAGGCCCTGCATGTGGATGTCGAGCAGTACCAGAGCGTATCGTTCGTTCTCGACAGCGTTCAATGCGGCTTCGCCGCTTTCAGACTCATCGATAACCCAGCCTGCAGGTGCGAGTACGCTACTGACGAACCGTCGGTGTGCGGCTTCGTCATCGACTACCAATAGCCTCGTACTACCCGACATCAGCCGTGTTTCCCAAAATGTTTTTCGACGTGGTTGATCGTGGCGCCGGCTTAAGTCAAAGTATAGCCCGGCTGGATTACAAATCATTAACGTAGACGAATTCAACCGGTCGAGTAGGAGGAGAGTTGCCGAGTCTTCGCACACTGGTTGCTGATGATCATCCGCTGGTCGCCGAAGCTCTTGCGATGGCGTCGCGAGTTGCCGCACCTGAATATGTGGTAGATGCCGTTGGCAGCATCGCTGCGGCGGAGGCGTTGGCGCGAGAGCGGCGCGGATACCGGTTGGTCCTGCTCGACCTCATGCTACCCGACGCGCGCGGATTTTCAGGGTTTCTCCGGCTGCAGCACGTCCTCGGGAATGTGTCGATTGTGATCGTCACCGCGCACCGTCGTCCCGAACTCGTTGAGGCTGCCCGTGCACTTGGAGCAGCGGGGTTTCTCTCTAAATCCCAACCGCTCGATGAGCTGGCACGCGCAATCCGCGAGGTGGTCGCTGGTCGGCACGTATTCCCTTCGACGGCAGCGGATGATGGTGGTGCGAAAACGGCCATGGGTAAAATCGCCACCCTCTCTGGCGCGCAGCTGCGGGTCCTCTTGGCCTTAGCCGACGGCCGGCTGAACAAGCAGATTGCTGGCGATCTCGGCGTTACAGAAGCAACGGTGAAAGCCCACCTGACTGCTATCTTTCGTAAACTCGAAGTCACAAACCGGACGCAGGCTCTACTCGCCATGCAGCCGTTGCTCGGCGAGGAACGCGGGTCGGAACATTCGTGAGGAACGGCTTCGTCACTGGCGCACCGCCCGCCGAGCCTAAGCGGCCATGGACAGCTGGCTACGCGATCGCTGCTCTTCTGGTTGCACTCGCCCTTGCGGTACTGGCAATGTGGATAAGTGCGGGACGGAGCGGCGCAGAGAACGCTCGCACTCTAGTCAGCGCCTCTTATGCGCGGCGGATCGCAACCACCGAACTGCTGACGCGGCTGGAGGCGGCTGAGAGCGCACAACGCGGCTATGTTATCACGCGTAATCCAGCCTTTCTTGCGCCTTATGCTCCAGCTCGTGTTGAGCTCTTGCGCCGGCTGTCACGGCTTGAGCATTCCTATTTGGGCAACCCTGACCAGACCACCCGGCTGCTAAGCTTTAAGGCGGTGATCTCGACAAAGTTCGACGAGATGACCGATGTCATCCAGCGCTTGAACCACGGTGATCCATCGGGAGCATCTAACCGAGTGGCGGATAGCCAGGGCAGGCTGCTCATGCAGCAGGCTTATGCCATTGCCAGCGAGATGATCGCGACGGAGGATCGAACGCTCGCGGCTGATCTTGCTAGCGCGCATCGTCAGAGCGCCCATACCGATCGCATTCTTTGGCTGTTGGTCGCCCTTGTGGCCGCGACGCTGCTTCTGGCTATCGGACTTTCGTTCCGCGCTCGCCTCACGCGATACGCAACCGAAACGCAAGCCCACGAAGCTCTGTTACGCTTGCGCGCGGTGTTCGCTAGCACCAGCGAAGCGATGCTGATCCTAAATCCTAGCGGCACGGTCGAGGACGTCAACGCCGCTGCCACGCGCCTACTCGGCTACGAGACGGCAGCGCTTGAGCGCAAGGACGTGTCGACGATCGTCGACATCGCCGATGGTGAGGGATCGTTCGAGCAGCGAGTTGGCATAGTAGACGGCAAGCTGGAGCGGACGACCAGGCTCGATCGAATCGGACGCCACAAGGATGGCCGTCAAATTCCGGTCGACGTGGCGCTTGGTGTGATGCCGTTGGCCGACGGCATCCACGTGGTAGCGTTGCTACGCGATGTATCTGATCGAACGGAAGCCAACCGTCTCAAGGAGGAGTTCATCTCGACGGTCAGTCACGAGCTGCGGACTCCTCTTACCTCCGTCGTAGGTGCGCTGGGCCTCCTCCGCGGTGGCGCCGTTGGTGACCTCACCGATCCAGCGCGTCGCTTGATCGAGATTGCTGAGAACAACGCACGCCGGCTAATCCGGCTGATCAACGACATTCTCGACATCGACCGAGTGGGCTCTGGGCAAACACCCGTAGAAGCGATGCGTTTGGACCTGCGCAAAGTCGCTGCTCAAGGTGCCGACGATGGCCTGGGATTGGCTGACCAACGCAGCGTCAAACTAACACTCGACATGCCGAACGAACCGGTCTGGATCTCTGGCGATGAACAAAGGCTCCTTCAGGTAATTGGAAACCTGCTCTCAAACGCCATTCGCTTCTCGCCGGGCGGCGGGACAGTCACTCTGTCGCTGTTTTGCAAGGATCGGCGGGTCATGCTTTGCGTCACCGATCAAGGTCCCGGCGTCGCACCGGAGTTCCGCGAACGAATTTTCGGGCGTTTCGCTCAGTCCGATGCAGGTGCGGCCATTTCCGGAGGTAGCGGTCTCGGCCTTGCCATCTCGCGTGAGATTATCAAGGCGCACGGCGGCGAAATCTGGTTTGAGGATGTGGCGGATGGCGGCGCCCGCTTTTGCATCGCTCTCCCGTCGATGAATCAACCTGCACCGCTCGTCTCGGGCGAGCGGCCGGTAATCCTTATGTGCGAAGACGATGTGAATACGGCAGAGATCCTTGCCACAATGATTGAGGCGAAAGGCTATCAGGTCGATCGCTGTGGCACAGCGCTGGAAGCACAGGTACGCGCTCGAGCCGGCATTTACGCCGGAATCATATTGGACTTATCGCTGCCGGATGCGAACGGCCTAACCGTCGTCAAGGCGATTAGAGCTATGCCGGAGACGCGCTCCGTTCCGATAGTAATTGTCTCGGGATTGGCGCGGGATAACGCACAAGATGCCGAGGCGCACGCGCTTGAGGTGATCGACTGGATCGACAAGCCTGTTGATCACGATCGGCTGCTGCGCGCGCTGGACGTCGCGATCAACCGGTCTCCGAGCGGCCGCCCCGTGCTGCTTCACATCGACGACGATCCGGACATGCTGGAAGTGACGGCGCTGGCGCTCGTCGGTAAAGGTAGGATGCTGAGGGCGACAAGCGTTGCAGAGGCGCGGGAAGTTTTCGCGAGTTCAACACCTGACGTGGTCATACTCGATCTGAATCTGCCTGACGGGTCTGGGCTCGATTTGCTGCCGGACCTGCTCACGGCGGACGGGACGGCCGTTCCGACGATCATCTATTCGGCTTCCGAACTCTCACCCGAGCTAGGGCGGCGCTTTGATGCTGTTCTGGTCAAGTCCCGACGATCGATGCTGGCGCTTTCAGACACAATCGACAGGGTTCTGGCAAAGCGGCAAGGCGAGCGCGGAAACGACGAATGACCGACACGCTGACCATCCTCTACGTCGACGACGATCCGGATATACGCGCGATCGCGACTATGTCGCTCCAGCTCGATCCGTCGGTTTCGGTTCACGCGGTAGCGACTGGCGAAGAGGCACTCGCGATACTTGCAACGAATAGTTTCCAGCCGGATGCTATCCTGCTCGACGTTATGATGCCGGGTATGGACGGAGTCGCACTTGCCACTGCAATTCGGCGAATGCCGGGGTTTGATGACATGCCCTTGTTGTTCATGACCGCGCGTGCGCGCGAGAGTGATATCGCTCGATATCGGTCGGTGGGTGCCACTGGCGTAATCATCAAGCCGTTCGATCCGCTGAGCCTTGCTAGCGAGATCCGGAAAGCCTTGTCGTAAGATGCAAATACGCGTTCGACTTACCACTTTGGTCGCAATCCGAGCTCTATGCCGTCACGAGATTGCATTCCATTAACCGATCTCGATCAGCGTTCGCGTCGGAGGTTCAGAATGCTTGATCAGATTTTGAAAGATCACCGGTACATCGAGGCGATGGCCGACGAGTTTGAGGCGCGCGTGTCAGAACGCCGGCCTGCCGACTTCAGTGAGGTGTCGCGGATTAGGTGGGCATTCGCCAACGCGCTTCTCCGCCATATCATGGTTGAGGACCGCTGGATGTCTAGCCAGCCGCCGAGACTGGCCTCCCGCTTCGATCAGGCAAGTGCAAGGCGGTTTCAGACCTCTGTCACCGAACATCTTACCCAGTGGTCAATCGAGCGAATGACCACGCACTGGTCGGATTACCGACGTACGACGCTGGATCTCCTGAGTACGTTGCGATCCCGGATCAAGCAGGAAGAGCTGGAGCTTAATCCCCTGTCTGCTAGAGCCGAGTGCGCCAATAGCTTACGTGTAAAGCCACGGACGCCTGAGGCCGCTTTGTAGGATCGACCTGATCGACTTTTCTAGCTTCGCTCCAGAACTGGAGGCGCAGTTGTCTTGTGTGAGGCACTTTGGAATAACAAACCAAGCTCGGCTGCAGCAATCGGTTTAGCTCGCGGCACGATGCCGCCATCCGCTGCAATGCTGGGTATGTTGCGCAGCGATGATCGCTAACTGAGTTGACAGGTAAAACGTCCGCGATTGCGTTTGGAACATCTTGGATCGCGCGACAGCGACCGATCTAAACAAAAAATAAAGGTGCAGCCCCCAAGCGACACGCGGTCACCAGAGGGCTGGGCCGGCCACCCACCGGATAGCCTTAACGACAGCAGCAGGCTTGCGTGCCCGTAAGAGTAGGATCGATAGCCATTCTCGATAGCATCAGCGTAAGCCGTCTTCATGCGGTCAGTGCCCATCAGCGCAGAAACCAGCATTGAACAAGGCTGTTGGCGGGGCATCAAGGTTTATGGCCCTCTCGCTCGAAACCACGAAGTTATACGAGTGAAAGCCGTTTTATTTGGGCGGGTGCCCGCGTCCTACGTATAGACCTTCACAGCACATTTGCTGGTCGATCCCTTGTACAAGACACGTATAGAGGGCGGCCTCCCGCCGGCCCACCAAATGCACTTTACGGAAGTAAGAGCGACGCATCCCCGTAAGAGTAGAAACGGTAGTCATTTTCTATGGCGTAAGTGTAAGCCGCTTTCATCCGGTCTATGCCCTTCAGTGCCGAGACCAGCATGAACAATGTCGAGCGCGGCAGGTGGAAGTTCGTCATCAGGCCGTCGATGCCGCGGAAGCGATAGCCGGGGGTGATGAAGATGGCGGTGTCGCCTTCGAAGGGATGGATCTGACCGTCTACGTCAGCGGCGCTTTCAATCAGGCGCAGGCTTGTCGTGCCGACTGCGATCAGTCTTCCGCCCCGTGCACGGACGGCGTTCAGGCGCTCGGCCGTGGCCGCTTCGATCCGGCCCCACTCCGCGTGCATCGCATGTTCTTCGGTGTCGTCGGCTTTTACCGGCAGGAATGTGCCGGCGCCGACATGCAGCGTCAGCGTCGCATGCTCCACGCCGCGTTGCGCCAAGGCCGCCATGAGCGCCGGGGTGAAGTGCAGCGCGGCGGTGGGGGCGGCGACGGCACCAGGTTCGCTGGCGAACATCGTCTGATAATCATTTGCGTCGCGGGCATCGGTAGCCCGCTTGCCGGCAATGTAAGGCGGTAGCGGCATCCGACCGACGCGGGCCAGCATTGCCTCGATCGGCTCGTCGCCTTCGAATTCCAGCAGGATCGATCCATCGGCAAACCGCTCGGCGGCGATGGCAGTGGCATTCTCGCCGAAATCGATGCGGTCGCCGGTGCGGATCCGTTTGGCATTGCGGACGAAGGCGATCCACGCGCGGGTCCCCTCCCGCTTGTGAAGTGTCGCACCAATCCGGGCCTCGCCGCGCCGGCCTTCCAATTGGGCGGGAATGACACGCGTATCGTTGAAGACGAGGCAGTCGCCCGGCCGCAAGACGCTGGGCAGATCGTGCACGTGCCGGTCCACCATGCCCGAGTCGAGAACGAGCATGCGCGCGGCATCGCGCGGCGCGGCCGGGCGGAGGGCGATCCGCTCGGGCGGAAGATCGAAATCGAACAGATCGACGCGCATCGTCCGGTGCTCAGCTGCGGCGTCGCCGGCTACTTGCGGCGGACCGGCCTAGTCTGCGATTGACCTACCGCAGAAGCAGCGTCGGAGGCTGCTTGCGCCGCGCCCTCTGCGGCGGCCTTTGCCGCACCTGCGCGCTCAACCGCAACCTTGGAGTTGCCGGCCTTCGCCGCCTTGGCGGCGTCGCCTGCCGCAAGGGATGCCTGTGCGGCTTGCGTAGCGGCGCTGTCTGCAGCCGCAGACGCGGCAGCGCGCGCGACGGGCGGTGTCGCGGCATCGGCTGGCGGTGCGCCGAACCAGACGCGGACCATCCGCGTGGGATTGGCGGGGGGCTCGCCCTTCTCGATCAGATCGACATAGGCCATGCCGGCGATCACGCGGCCGACGATCGTATATTTCAGATCGAGCGTCAGATTCGGCGAGAGCATCAAATAGAATTGGCTGTTGGCGCTGTCCGGCTCGTTGGCGCGGGCCATCGCCATCACCCCGCGCACATGCGGCAGATCGTTGAACTCGGCTTTCAGGTCGGGAAGGTCGGAGCCGCCTTCGCCCGTGCCCTTGGGATCGCCGCCTTGGGCCATGAAGCCGTCGATAACGCGATGGAAGGTAAGCCCGTCGTAAAAATGGCGCGCTGTAAGCACCTTCAGTCGCTCGACTGCAAGCGGCGCCTTGTCGGGCCGCAGCAGAACCGAAACGACGCCGCCGGTCGAAAGCTGGATGTTGAGGATGTTGGCTGGGTCCGCCGCCGGCGCGCCGGTGGTGCTGACGGTAACGGGCGGAGCCTTGGGCTCGGCCAGCCCCGATGGCCCCGTCGCCTGCGCCAGCAACGGCCCGGCTGAGATCGCCGCTACCGCAAAGGCCAACCATTTTACGAACACGCGCATGCGGAACCTCTTCAGATGATCAGCGGCCGAGCCGCGCGAGCGTCTCGCGGGCCACGGTGGTCGTGACAAAGGCGGAAATATCGCCACCCCCGCGGGCAACCTCCTTCACGAGTGACGAGGAGATGGATTGCAGGGATGGGGCCGCAACAAGGAAAACCGTATCAATCGCCGGAGCCAGTTGCCGGTTCATTCCCGCCATTGGCGCTTCATAATCGAAATCTGTGCCGCTGCGCAGGCCACGCACGATCGCGTTCGCGCCCACCGTCGCGGCGACGTTCACAAGGAGGCCGGAACAGGCGACGACATTGACCCCGCCCGGTAGCCCTGCCGTCTCGCGCTTCAGCAACTCCAGTCGTTCCTCGATCGAGAAGAGCGGCGATTTGGCAGCGTTGGTGAAGACGCCCACGACCAACCGATCGAACAAAGTGGCAGCGCGGCCGATTATGTCCATATGGCCGAGCGTCGGCGGATCGAACGTTCCGGGATAGACGGCGACCCGGCTCACCGATCCCGCCCGACGATGTAATAAGCGATGTCGCGAAGTAGATCGGCTTCGGTTCCGAAGCTCGCCAGATGCGCGATGGCCTGATCGACAAGCATGGTCGCCTGCGCCTTCGCACGCTCCACGCCCAGCAGCGACACGAAGGTTGCCTTGCCAGCGCCGGCATCCTTGCCGACGGCCTTGCCGGTGAGCTCTGCCTGCCCTTCCACGTCGAGCAGATCGTCTGCGATCTGAAAGGCGAGCCCAATGTCGCGAGCGTAGCCCCGGAACGGCCGCCGGCCTTCCGGCGGCACGTGGCCGAGGATCGCGCCCGCCTCCAGGCTGAAGGCGATGAGCGCCCCGGTCTTCAATTGCTGAAGGCGGGTGACGGTCGGCAGATCAAACGTCTCGGTTTCCGCGATCAGATCCATCATCTGCCCGCCCGCCATGCCGGAAGGACCGCTCGCGCGGGCCAGCTCCGTCACCAGCTCGGCGCGCACGAACGGATCGGAATGCGTCTCCGGATCGGCCAGAATTTCAAAGGCGATGGCGTGGAGGGAATCGCCGGCCAGCACCGCCGTCGCTTCATCGTAGGCGCGATGCACGGTAGGGCGGCCGCGCCGCAGATCGTCATCGTCCATGCAAGGCATGTCGTCGTGGATGAGGCTGTAAACGTGGACGCATTCGATCGCGAGCCCCACCCGGGCCGAGCAGATCGGATCCACCTTGAAAAGATCGGCCGTGGCCCGCACCAGCAGGGGGCGAATGCGCTTGCCACCGCCGATTGCTGCATGGCGCATCGCTTCGTACAGGTTGCGGCGCGGATCGGCAGGGACGGGCAGAAGCAGATCGAAACCGCGATCGACATCCTCTGCGATCGTATCGAGCGCGGTCTTCAACCCAAGCGAAAGGACCACGCCCATGTCGGCCTCAGCCGGCATCGAAGGGGGCGGTGCCGCGCGGGCTTCCGTCGGGTCCGAGCGTGATCTTCTCGATCCGTGCCTGTGCCGCCTGCAGCCGTTCCTCGCAGCGGGTGCGCAGCGTCGCGCCCTCCGTATAGAGCGTGATCGATTCCTCGAGACTCGCCTCGCCGCTCTCGAGGCGATGTACGATCGCTTCCAGGCGCTTCAGCGCGTCCTCGAAGGACAGGTCGGCAATGGCGGTTGTGTCGGTCATCGGGAAGGCCGGGTTGTGGCGAGAGGCCGCTTCGGAATCAAGCGATCAGGCCTCGCGTTCAGCTCCGCTTGCCGAAAAGAGCGTCGACATCGGACAATACCGTCTCGGGCGCGCCGGTCTGGACGTTATCGCGCTCATTGCGGAGCTGCTCGAGAAGCGCCTCGCGATCGCCTTCCAGCCGCGTATCGACCGGCGCTTCCATGCCGGCGGCCTTGGCTGCCTTAGCGATGGTCGCGTCAAGCTCGCGCTGGCTGGTCAGGCCGAGCGTGACCGGATCCTTCGGCGTGATGTTGGCGATGTTCCAGTGGCTGCGGTCCCGGATCGCAGCAATGGTTGTGCGGGTCGTGCCGATCAGCAGCGAGATCTGGCCGTCCGAGACTTCCGGGTGATTGCGGATGATCCAGGCGATGCCGTCCGGCTTGTCCTGCCGCTTGGAAACTGGGGTGTAGCGCGGGCCCTTCGTGCGGCGCTGCTGTTCCGGACCCTTCAGGATCTGCAGGCGATAATTCGGATCGGCCTGGCCCTTGTCGATTTCGTCCTGAGTCAGTTCATGCGCGCGCAGCGGGTCGCGACCGGTCAGTTTGGTCGCGGCCATGTCGTCGGCAATGGCCTGCACTTCCAGGATGTGCAGCCCGCAAAACTCGGCGATCTGCTGGAAGCTGAGCGAAGTATTATCGACCAGCCACGAGGCGGTCGCATGAGGCATGAGCGGCTGAGCCACGAGCGGCATCCTCCAGATAAAGAAAGGGCCGCCCCAAACGGAGCGGCCTCGGTATGGCGCCAGATGTAGAGGGAGCGCGGGCGGCAAGCAAGTGTTAGCGGGTGAGAAGGGCAGGCCCCCCGTCGGTTTACGCGCCTAGTGTGACGTATCCGGGCTCTGCTGCAACGCGCGTGCACCATGCGGTGATCGCCGGGTAGGCACAGAGATCGAACCCACCTTCCTCCGCCACATGCGTGTAGGCATACAGCACCACGTCGGCGAGCGTGAGGCCGTCCCCCACAAGAAAGCGCCGGCCGGCAAGATGGTCCTCCATAAGCGCCAGCGCTGCATCGCCTGCGGCACGCTTTGCGGGGATCTGAGCGCGTTGCACCTCCGTCAGCGCATCCTCGCCGATCATCATATGCCAGAAACGCAGCGTCGCAACGTTCGGCTCATGGTTATATTGCTCGAAGAACATCCACCGGAACATGTCGGCATGGTCGAAACGGTCGGTCGGGATTAACGGGCCGCCGCTCGCGAGCCAGATGCAGGCGGCATTACTCTCGGGCAGGAAACGTTCGCCAATCTGGAGGACGGGGATGCGGCCATTGGCGTTCACTTCAGCCAAAAACGCGGGTGTCCGCGTTTCCCCCTTGAGGATATCATAGCCGCGTCGCGCCAGCGCCAGGCCCAGCAACGCCGCCGTCAGCCGTATCTTGTAGCAGTTGCCGGAGGGCGCATATTCGTGAAGCAGCAGCCTGTCCGTCATGCGGTTTCCTCCGTAAGCGCTTTGGCTCGTACCGTCTGCGCGACCAGCCCCTGCCGCCGCCAGCCGCCATATCGATAATAAGCCCAGGCCAGGATCACGGTGACGGCGGAGCCGAACGGGAAGCTCCACCACAAAATGTCCTGTCCCAGCGGCAGCAAGGCCCAGGCGAAGCCCAGGCGGGCCACGAACAGGCCAAGCGTTAGGATCGCCAGTGGCATCAGCACCGCGCCGTTCGCGCGGACGGCCGAGATGATGACGATCGTGATCCCGAACAGCACGAAGCTCCAGCTGGCGATGAACTGGATGTGGCGGGCGATAGGGATGGCGGGACTGCCGCTGCCCAGAAACAAGGCGAGTGCCGGCTTGTCGAATAGCAGCAGGAGCGCCACGACGCTGCCCGTCAGCAGCAAATTCACTAGCACGCCGGATCGCGTGATCGGATCGACCCGATCCCAGCGGGCTGCGCCGATATTCTGGGCAACCATGGCCGACACGGCCGCGCCGATCGCCAGCGCCGGCATCTGTACATAGGTCCACAGCAATTGCGCCACACCATAGCCGGCGGCGACATCCACGCCTTCCCGGTTGATCAGGCCCACCATGACGAGGCCGGAAAGCGTCATCACCACCATCTGCACGCCCATTGGCAGGCCCTTTGCGGCGATGACCCGCAGGAGCGCGGGATCGGGGATGAGGAAGCGCAGTTCCGGCCCCCTGAGCCGCAGCGCCACATCCTTCGCGTAAATGTAGGCAATGATCGCGAACAGCCCGACATAGTTGGCGATCAAGGTCGCTGTGGCCGCGCCGGCTATGCCCATGCGGGGTGCCGGGCCGAGGCCGAGAATCAGCACAGGATTGAGCCCGGCATCCAGCACAACGTTCAGGATCATGAAGCGCAACGGCGTAATCGCATCGCCTATCCCCCGAAGAGCCATCGTGACCAGCACCGTCAGAAACATGGGCGGCAGGCCAAGGAAGATTACCCGCAGATAGGCGAGAGCCAGCTCATGTGCTTCGGGCGGTGTCGCCAGCAATCGGAGAATCGCGTCCGCGCTGAACCAGCCGAGGATCGCGATCAGCACCGATATCACCGCGAAAATGCCGACGCCGGTACCCAGCGCGCGGCGCGCCCCGACAATGTCCCGACCGCCGACGCTTTGACCGACGAGGATCGTCGTCGCCATGCCGAAGCCGAAACCCAGTGAGAACATGAGGAACATGATGATGTTCGCATTGGTCGTCGCAGCGATCGCGGCTTCACCAAGAAAGCGCCCGACCCAGACCGTGTTGATCGATCCGTTCAGCGATTGCAGCACGTTTGCGCCCAGCGTCGGCAGCGAGAACAGGAGCAGAGTGCGCGTGATCGGCCCCTGCGTCAGATCGCGCGGCACCTCACCGCTTTGTGCCCCTGCCATACGTCGTCTCCCGTGCGCGTCGCACATGACGAATGACGGCGCGGCCGTCCATCAAACTTGCGCGAATGATGCGGTCGTCCGAGAGCGCGTTAATCCTGCTCAGGATTGGCGGCCATATCCATGAAGTCTCGCGCGGCATCGCGATCGGCCGGATCCGGAAAGGCCACGTCCAGATCCGGTGCTGCGTCCAGCATATAAAGCAATGCCCAAAGCGCGAAACGGCGCCCCTTGTCCCGCTCCATTCCGAGATCGACGCGCATCCGTTCGATCGCGTCCGGCAACGCGCCGGGCGGAACGGAGCCGAGGTCCATCGTTCCAAAATAGCGGAGAAGCTGATCGTCCAGTTGCATCGCAATCCTCTACCTGGATTACTCCGTGCCGTCGAAGGCCTCCTTGCCCCAGCCAGCGGGGCTGGACGCGATTGTGCGGGACGGGCATGCGAAAAGGATGAGCGCCGTACAGCAATTGCGCGCGGCGACCGCCGCAAACCACGATGCCGTCGATGCCGCATTCGCCGAGGTCGATTTCGCAGATCCGGAATCTTATGGCCGATTTCTGATGGCCCATGCGCGCGCGCTGCTTGCCGTGGAGCAGGCGCTCGTCAGCATCGATGGCCTTCCGCCGCTACGGCCGCGTGCGGCGCTGATCATGGACGATCTGCGCGCGCTTGGCCTGGCGCCGCCTATGCCGCTGCCGTTCCTGCTCTCTGGTCGGACATCGAGCGCCTTCGGAGCGGCCTACGTGCTGGAAGGCTCGCGCCTGGGGGGCGGGATGCTGGCGAAGCGCGTCGGAGCCGGCATGCCTATTGCCTATCTTTCAGCCACGCACCTTTCCGGCGAATGGCGCCAGTTCCTTGCCATGCTCGATCGATCGGCAGCCGATGGAGCATGGATCGTGGAAGCCATAGCGGCCGCCCGTGCGACGTTTGATCTTTACGGGTCGGCGGCAGGGTCGCTCTGAAAGTCGCGCCTATTCGTCGATAGGTGCGCTGACGATCACGCGCAGGCCGGGCGAATTATCGAATTGCTCGATCGTGCCATCAAGCCGAGCCACCATCGCGTTCATCATGCGTGTACCGAAGCCCTGACGTCCGCCGATGGCTGCCTTGCCGGTTCCCCGATCCGCGACGACAAGGCGAAACGTGTTCCGATATTGCTCGAGCGAGACATCGATCGGCCCAGCCTTGCCAGGATAGGCGTATTTGTTCGCGTTCATGATCAGCTCGGTCAGAATGAGCCCGACGTGGACGGCTCGATCCGCAGATATCAATAGGGGCGACAGGTCGAGCGTGAGCCGATCTGCCCACTCCGAGCCCATAGCGCCCCGCATTTCGCCGATCAGATCCTCCAGATATCGGGAGAGATCGACCGACTCGAGTTGGTCTGCCTGGTAGAGACGCCGATGGACGAGTGCGACGGCGGAAATCCGCCGCTGTGCCTCGTTGAGCGTATCTGCGAGGTTGGCCTCCTCGCCACCCCGCGCCTGAAGTGTAAGGAACGACTGAACGAGCTGCAGGCTGTTCTGAACGCGATGATTCACTTCGCGGATTAGGTGATCTTTCTGGATGATCAGCGACTCCTTTTCCGCAATCGTCGCAGTAAGATCCCGATTTAGGTCGCGCAGGCGCCGGCTCTGACGCAACTCCAAAAGTTGGGTCCGAATGCGTGCCGCCGCTTCCAGTTCGCTCCGTGTCCAGCGCCGTGCGCAGCCGCGAACCTCTTGGGCCCAATCCTCGAACGATGTGCGCGGCGTAAGGATCGCGTCCGGATCGTTCTCAACATCCTTGTGCGGATTACCCGCCCATTCGACGAGTGTCCGCTCCTCCGCGCGTATCCAGATGAGCAGCATCGGCACCTCGCCCGAAAGCGCGAGAGCGAGAATGCCGCTGGCGATATCGCAATAGGGGCTGAACGTCGGGAATACGCTGCTCATGCGGTGCGTTGCGAAAGGCTCCGCTATCGTGCGCGCCGAGAGCCAGCTCCCCAATTGCAGCAGAGCTTCGTCAGGCGGGCAATGGCCGAAGGTCGTCAGGGATCGGTTTTGGACGACCGCGAAGCCATCCGCCGAAAGAAGCTCCCGCAAATCGTCGCCATACTCGGCAAAAAAGGCTTCTACCGAGAGATAGGGTTCGACGCCGGAGAGGATCCTGTCCTCGCCCGTGCGGAGCTGGATCCGCTCTCGGAAAGTCTTCGCTTCTTCCTTCGCGCGGATGAAACGCGCAAGTTCGCCCGCCATCGTATGGCAGATCGCCCTTGTCTCGGAACTCAGCATCCGCGGCGTGAGGTGATGGCAAGCCACGAGGCCCCAAAGGAGCCCATCCTGAACGATGGAGATGGAGGCCGACGCGGCGACACCCATGTTCCGCATATATTGAAGATGGATGGGCGACACGCTGCGCAGGTTGACGTCGCTGAGATCGATCGTCGCCAGCGCCTCCGGCAGAATCGGCGCCGGCATATAATCGACATCCGGAATCACGCGCACCGGAGTACGAACATACAGCGCCCGCGCTTGCTTAGGGATATCGCTGGCAGGGAAATGATGGTTCAGGAACGACCCAAGCGTGGGATCGCGATCCTCGGCGAGCACCTTTCCGGCACCGTCGTCCAGGAACCGATAGATCATCACCCTGTCAAAACCGGTGACCTGCCGAAATGCGATCGCCGCTCGCTCGCACAGGGAGAGGAGGTCCGCCGCACGCTCGAACTGAGCGCCCGTACGATCGAGCGCAGCCAATGCCGCCGCAGCAGAGCGAGGCTCCGCAGGTGCAGGTTCCAGCTCGACGATCAGATGATCGCCGGACACATGCACCGCGGCGTCGAACGTCTCGTGCCGGCCCGGCACCGCAGCCAACGGAGGCGCGATGAATGTGGACTCCAAAGCCTCGACATCCAGTGGCTGCGCGAGCAGCGCTTCGATCGAGCGGTCCTGCCACATCGGGGTCAGCCGGCCTTCGATGTCGCCCGCGCCGCCGACGACGCGCATCGTGACCCTATCGACCAGCAACAGCAGCCCATGGGGCTGGATCGCACCCGGAATATGGATAGGTTCGCGATCGCAAGCCGTCAGGCCTAATTCTGCTACAGCGCCGTTGTCGGAGCCGGCAGGATTAAGGCTGGGCATCGACGACAGCGGGTAGTCTCCTGAGTTCTCAAACGCGACAAGACAATACGCGCCGGCTAACGTGTTGGAGCTAAGCAGAAAATCGGGTTCGGAGAAAGCTAAATCGGCTATTGGCCCGATAGGATATTTGCGCATCAGGCCAGACTGCTCAGGTCAAAGCGCTCGCATCGACGCGGCAGGACGCGTCAGGCCCGCAGTTTTTGGCTAAATAGCGGGATAACTAAACGGTTTCGGTTGCTTGGACCGATAGGCGTCATCGAGCAGAGCTCATGAACGATAAAGGCCGCCAGATCCGAAGACCTGACGACCTTTATTCTGGTGGGCGTGGCAAGGATTGAACTTGCGACCCCTGCGATGTCAACACAGTGCTCTACCACTGAGCTACACGCCCAATCTGCGAGCCACTAGCGGAGGGTTTGGCGGCGCGCAACCCAAGCACTATGCAAATTCGCCGAGCAGATCAAAGGTCCGCCGCGCTGCCGATCTCGAACATCCGATCCACCTCGGCGACCAGGTCGCGCAGATGGAACGGCTTGGACAGCACCTTGGCTTGCTCCAGCATCTGCCCGCCCTCCAGAGCCACGGCGGCGAAACCGGTGATGAACATCACGCGCATCGCCGGATCCATCGTCGCCGCGCGTTGCGCAAGTTCGATGCCGTCCAGCTCCGGCATCACGATATCGGTGAGCAGAAGATCAAAGCTCTCATGCTCAAGCACCTTCAGCGCGGCCGTGCCGCGATCCACAGACACGACCGAGTAGCCGACGCGTTCCAGCGCACGCGCCAGATAGACGCGCATCGAATCATCGTCCTCTGCGAGCAGGATGCGGATCATGTAAGCTCTTTTGCCGTCGTCGCCGGATTGAAGTGATTATGCGTCAAATAGTAAAAAAGTTCTAGCCGTTGCGTCTAGGAGTGTTGGCCCTGCGACGGGCTGCGTTTTATCGTGGTACTGCTTGGCTTCCGCCGATGGGAAGAGGGTGCGAGAGTGTATCGTATCGTGGCCCAGCACGATAACGATGCCGAATCATGACGGCCTCATCCAAAGCGGTGCCTCCGCCCTTTCTCCGCCTCGGGCCGTCGGTGCCGCCGACACCGCTGGTGATCGCCGTGCCCCATGGCGGGCGGTATTACCCGGGCGCGATCGAGCAAAGTCGGGCTGTCGCTCAGCGAACGCTGGAGGGGCTCGAGGATCGCTATGCGGATCGGCTGATCGGGCCAACGGTAGCGGAAGGTGCCGTAGCCATTGTCGCCACGCATGCACGAGCCTGGATCGATCTCAATCGGGGCCGGGAAGATGCGGGAAAGCCGGATGCCGTTGCAGCATCGCTGCGCGCACGGTCAGGGCTAGGGCTGGTGCCGAGCAGGATCGGCGGGCAGAACCTTTGGCGGCAGTTTCCAGACGATGCCGACGTCGATGCTCGAACCGCGGCGGTACACCTTCCCTATCATCGAGCGATTGCGGAGGCGCTGGCGGCAGCAAAGGCGCGGCATGGCACGGCTCTTCTCGTCGATTGCCATTCGATGCCGCCGCTGGGCCGCTTGGGGCGACCCTCCGCGAAGATCGTGATCGGTGATCTCCACGGAGCTAGCGCCCTTCCTGCGATCGTACAGGCGGCCGCCGCCGCTTGTGCGCGTCATGGATTAAGGGCGGATCGCAACGTGCCTTATGCCGGCGCATTCACCATCCAGCACCACGCCCGGCCGTCAGAGGGCATCTATGCAATCCAAGTGGAGATCGACCGTAGCCTGTATCTTCGGGACGGGCTGCGCGAGCCTTCGAGCCATCTGGATGCCATCGCCAGCATCTTTGCCGAGCTTTGCTGGGATTCTCTGAACGCGATCGGAATGCCCCAGACGAAGGCTGCCGAATAAAAAAACCACCCCGTGCTTTCGCGCGGGGTGGCCAAGGTTCAGGGAGGAGCGCGCCTAAGCGCGCTAATGCCCAACCGCGAAAGGGGGAACACGGTGGGGCAAGACGATAACTAAGCAGCCGGCGCAGAAGTTTCAAGCCCGCTGAAATAATCGTCTTTTCGGCGGTTTGCGGTCGATCGGCTCAGCCGTTTGCCTGTACCTTGCCGGCTTCGAACTGCCGCTGGAACAATGTTGGCATGTGCTGCAGCGAGAAAAGATGCGCGTGGACGAGCGGGAGCATGCCCGACTGCATCATCTTGCGTAGCTGATCGCCTCGCAGATCGCGCAGCTTGGTCTCATCGACCATCTTGAAGCCGCGGTAGATGAAGGGCTGGCTGGCGCCCTGCTGCTCGATGGTGATCTCGCCGTCCATCAGCAGATCATATTCCTTCAGCTCGTTCATGAAGGCGATCGTCTTCTGAACGCCCATTTCGAACTGCTCGCAAAATTCCAGCGTCGCCTTTGTTTCCGCCGAAGGCTCGCCGTCCGCGAAGATCGGGATACCGTCCTCGAAGTCGCCAAGCAGGCCGGAGGAGGGATCGAAGCAGAGTGATAGATCTTCCCGATCCGGCTGAAGGCGAACGAGCATGAACGGATAGCGACGCACATAGGCCGGCAAATAGGCCTGCGGCTGAAGCATGTTGTTCTCGTCCATGAACATGTTCACGCCTTCGTTCAGCCCATAAAGGGCGAGCGGCAGCGCATCATCGCCTGCACTGAACACAATCGGCTGCGAACGCTGCGCGATCACGAACTCTTCCACCGTGAGCGGAACGGCGTGCGTGGTCGCCAACATGGCAAGATTATCCAAGCCCTTGCCCTTGTAACTGGCGTGCTCGACGCTCGAGAGCGGAACGAGATCGTTATAGAATAACGGTAGATTCTGGGCTTGAGGCGCGCTCGCCATGATCGAGAAACTCCTGGGCTCGAGCAAAAAGTGGTGGGCGACGGTGCCCCCACATCGTGTCGGCGCTCTATTGGCTGGCTGTGTGAGTGGCAAGCCGCCCCTGGGTGTCAGCGCAACAGCTTGCCGGGATTCATGATGCCGGCCGGATCCAGTGCGCCCTTGATCGCGCGCAAGACGCCCAATCGGGTCGCGCCTGCCGTCCGCATGAATTCCGCAACCTTCGTTTGGCCGATCCCATGTTCGGCCGAGAGCGAACCGCCTTCGCTGCCGACCAGATCGTGAACGAAGGCGCTGATCGCCGGGCCTTCCCCCTCCAACCAGGCGCGATCGTCGGCACCGATAGGCGGGCGGACGTTGAAATGGACGTTGCCATCGCCGAGGTGGCCGAATGCGATCACGCGCACGCCGGCAAAGCGTGCCTCGACCGCGGCCGCGCCATCGATCAGAAAACGGGGCATCGCTGAGACAGGAAGCGCCACGTCATGCTTGGCGGCCATGCCGTCGGCCCGTTCGGCCTCTGAAATCGACTCTCGCAGCTTCCATAGAGCATCGGCCTGCGCCTCGCTGGCCGCGATGGTCGCATCGCTGACGAGCCCTGCTTCGATCGCCTCGCCGATTACGGTGGTGAGCGGGTCGCGGGGATCGGGCGCGCCTCGCGGGGCGGTGGCTTCGATCAGTAGGTTCCAGGGATGTGCATTGCCGAGTGGGGCGCGTGTGCCCGGGATATGGGCCAGCACGAGACGCAGAGCCTCCGCTGGCACGATTTCAAAACTCTCGATCGTATCGCCAAGCTGGGCCTCGATCCGGCGCAGAAGCGTGAGGGCGGCCTCCGTATCGTCAAGGCCCACCCAGGCGACGGCGCGCGCCGCCACCGCCGGGACAAGCCGCAAGCTCGCTGCCGTGACGATGCCGAGCGTCCCTTCCGCGCCGGCCAGCAACTGCCGAAGATCGTAACCGCGATTATCCTTGCGAAGAGCGGCGAGCCCTTCAAAAAGGTCGCCCGACGGCAGTACGGCTTCGATCCCCAGCAGCAGGGCGCGCATCGTCCCGAAGCGCAGAACCTGCGTCCCGCCCGCATTGGTGGAAATCAAACCGCCGATCGTGGCCGATCCCTTGGCGGCAAGGCTCAACGGAAAACGGCGCTCTTGTGCCTCCGCCGCTTCGTGCACGTCTGAGAGGATCACCCCCGCCTCCGCAACGGCCACATTATCCTCCGTCGAAAGCAAGCGGATCGCGCGCATCCGCCGCGTGGAGACGATCAACGACCGACCGGTATCGTCAGGCGTGGCGCCGGCGACCATCGACGTGTTGCCGCCCTGCGGAACGAGCGGCACGCCTGCCTGTCCGGCCAGCCGCACGATCGTCTGGACCTGGCCGGCGTCCGCAGGCGACAGCAAGGCTGCGGCCTTCCCGGTAATCCGTCCGCGCCAATCGGTGAGCCATGGGGCCATATCGACCGGATCGTCGGTATAGCCGCGCGGCCCCAGTTCGGCAGCGAGGGTGGCGAGCAAGGCGGGAGAGGGCGGCATACTCATGATCGCCCGCCTTAACCGCCGGCCCGCAGTTTACGCCAGTTCATCTGCTATTAAACCAACGCAACGGATCGCAGGAGCGACATGAGACAACGCGAATCGTGACCGGCCTTTTTTGGATCGGGCTGCTGGCGGGAGCCGCACCGATCGAATCCGGTCATGTCCTGCTTGCGCAACTCGCGGTTCGCAGCCGGATCGTCGTCCGTGTCCAGACGGCGGGCATATCGACGCCACCCGTACAGCTGACTGAAAAGAAGGGGCCAAAGTGCCTCCCGATGGCGGACGTGCTCGGCGCTGCGGTGATCGCCGGCAACAGCGTGGATATCATCCTTCGTGGCGGCAAGAGGATCAGGGCGCGTTTCTCCTCCAGTTGCCCGGCCCTCGATTATTATTCGGGATTCTACATTGCGCCCACGGCGGACGGAATGATCTGTTCGGATCGCGATGCCGTGCGATCGCGAGCCGGCGGGGAATGCGCGATCGATCGTTTTAGGGCGCTGGTGCCGAAGAAGGGTCACTGACAGAGCGCTTCTCCTTGACTTGTGCACAACTTTCTGACCAAGCGACGCCTGCCGTAACAGCCTCGCTGCGAGGCGACCGGATCTAAACCCGAGCGCCCATGACCTTTGCCGATCTCGGCCTTTCTGATGAATTGCTCCGCGCTGTCGGCGAGTCCGGCTATACCGAGCCTACGCCCATTCAGGCTGCAGCGATTCCGCCCGTTCTGATGAATCGCGATCTTATCGGGATCGCCCAGACCGGCACCGGGAAGACGGCGAGCTTCGTGCTGCCGATGATCGACGTACTGGCGCATGGCCGCGCCCGCGCGATGATGCCGCGCTCGCTGATTCTGGAGCCGACGCGTGAACTGGCCGCGCAGGTCGCCGAGAATTTCGAGAATTATGGCAAATATCACAAGCTTTCGATGGCTCTGCTGATCGGCGGCACATCGATGGGCGATCAACAGAAGGCGCTCGCCAAGGGCGTGGACGTTCTGATCGCGACGCCAGGCCGGCTGATGGATCTGTTCAGCCGTGGCAAGATCCTGCTCTCCGGCTGCTCGATCCTCGTGATCGACGAAGCGGATCGCATGCTCGACATGGGCTTCATCCCGGATATCGAGGAAATCTGCACGAAGCTGCCCGCGACCCGGCAGACCTTGCTGTTCTCCGCGACGATGCCGGCACCGATCAAGAAGCTGGCGGATCGCTTCCTTTCGAACCCCAAGCGGGTCGAGGTGTCCAGGCCGGCGACGACCAACCTGCTGATCGAACAGCGGTTGGTGGAAACCTCGTCGCGCGGCAAGCGCGAGACCTTGCGCGGCCTGCTGGATGCCGAAGACGTTCGCACCGCGATCATCTTTTCGAACCGGAAGACGACCGTGCGCGAATTGACGGATTCTCTGCGCCGCCACGGGCTGGCCGCCGGCCAGATACACGGCGACATGGATCAATCGGAGCGGATCAAGGAACTGGATCGCTTCAAGGCGGGTGAGATTAACATCCTCGTCGCCTCCGATGTCGCAGCGCGCGGGCTGGATATCAAGGGTGTGAGTCACGTCTTCAACTATGACGTGCCGTGGCATCCGGACGATTATGTCCACCGTATCGGCCGCACCGGCCGTGCCGGCGCTAGCGGCAAGGCCTTCACGCTGGTGACGCCCGAAGACGCCGAGGCGGTTGAGAATATCGAAAAGCTGCAGGGCACGAAGATCGAGCGCGTAGGCGGCGGCAAGCCTGCCGCAACGCGGGCAGTGCCGGCCGACGCCGCAGACGAGCCGCGAGGCGATCGCAAGCGGGTTCGTAGCCGCCGTGAGAAGCCACAGGCCGAGGCCCCTCGCGAGGAGCGGGTGGAAGCGGCCGTCGAGCAGCCCGCAGAAGCGCCGCGCAGCGAACGTGGCCGTGAGCCCCGGGAGGCGAGGCCACCGCGCGAGCCACGGACGCCGCGCCCCGAACGTTCGGGGCGCGAAGAGCCGCATCGGGAACAGCCGCGCCGCGATCATCGTGCCGACCGTGACGAGGGTCCGGACGAAGGCTGGAACGGGCCAGTGCCCTCCTTCCTGAGGGTAAGCTTCGGCCTCGCGCCGGACGCGTGATCGTGATGCTGCGCGCGGGCCTCGTCGCCGCGCTCCTGATGATCGGGGCCGATGCGGGACTGGCTGCGGCGCCACGCCGAGCGGCGGCCAGCGCGTTGCCCGAGGTGGAGATCAAGACCGAGTTCGGGCCGATCGTGATCACGCTCGAAACGAAGCGCGCGCCGATCACCGCAAACAATTTCCTCCGCTATGTCGATACCCACAAGTTCGACGGAACGGTCTTCTACCGCGCGGCGCGGGGCAAGAGCCATCCGGACAAGGGGCTGATCCAGGGCGGGATCGATACCGACATCAAGAAGAGCTTCTTCCCGATCAAGCATGAGCCGACCACGGTGACGGGGCTCAAGCATCTGGACGGCACGGTCTCGATGGCACGCAATAAGCCGGGATCGGCGATGGGCGATTTCTTCATCACGCTGGGCTCCGCGCCGGGCCTGGACGCTGAAGGAGCCTATGAGGGTTACGCAGCCTTCGGGCATGTCGTCTCCGGCATGAACGTCGCCCGCCGCATCCTGGCTATGCCGACCTATCCGGGCGGCCTGAGCCTCGCGACGTTAGGACAGACGATCCGCAAGCCGGTGAAGATCATCAGCGCGCGCCGCCTGCCCTGAACGGGTGGCGGGGCTTAGATGCCTCGCCGCTGCCGTATCCAACAAAATGCGCGTTCGCCCGTCAGGCCGGCAGCGGCGTGCGGACGGGCGTAGTCTTGCCGGTGGTGCGATCAAGGCCGACAGCGGTGACGATGTCGATCGCGGTGGCGACCACCACGAAGGCGATGGCGCCCCATACCGCCCGGTTGCGCGGCGTATTCCTGGCCGCGAGGCCGAGAGCACCGAGGTCCATCGTATCGCCCAGCACCCGGTTCCAGACGTTCGAGGCATGGGCCGGCGCCTGAAGCAGGTTTACACCCGCGGCGATCTCCCGTGCGCCGAAGCCTTTCACCACATCCTCATGTCCATCGGCGGACAGGGCTTTGGTAATCCGGCGCGAGGCCAGGAGCTCCGTTGCGCCAAGTGCGATGCTGAACAGGCCGAGGCCAAAGCCCAAACTCTTGTAATTCATGGCACATCTCTCCCGAGGCTGCGGCCGCTAAACGGGCGGCGGGCAGCCCCGTTCCGAGATTTCGGCGATCAGCTGAGCGTATGCGTGAGCGTGATCTCGGCGTTCAGGAGCTTGGAGATCGGGCAATTGGCTTTCGCGCCGGCGGCGATCTCGGCAAACTGATCCGCATCGATGCCGGGGATGCTGGCCTTCAGTTCCAGATCGGAACGGCTGACCTTGAAGCCATCGCCTTCCTGGTCGAGTTTCACCTTGGCCGTCGTCTCCAGCGTGCCTTCGGTGAAGCCGGCGCCGGCCAGCGCGAACGACAGCGCCATCGTGAAACAGGCGGAATGGGATGCGGCGATCAGCTCTTCGGGGTTGGTGCCCTTCTCGTCTCCGAAGCGAGTGTTGAAGCCGTATGGCGTATTGTCGAGGACGCCGGACTGGCTGGAGATGT